>ERZ827450.234-NODE-234-length-76192-cov-14.291107_pt1 | contig 76192 bp, 75 predicted proteins | sample MGYA00519773_ERZ827450 | MGnify/ENA primary metagenome ERZ827450 (study PRJEB31778, sample SAMEA3449306) | human gut metagenome | biome: human gut; feature: human-associated habitat; material: faeces | place: United Kingdom | collected 2010/2012 ...
CATGGTATAACAGCCAGACTGATGCAGCTATCCTATCCGGATTCGCCTATAATGGCGCCCCTGTATGGCTTTCTACGGAGAACCAATACAACTATAAGGCAGCATACGATTTGGCCGTTCAGACGGGCGGAGAGACCCTTCCGGTTACATTCAAATTCGGTTCGGATGAACAGCCCGAATACCATACCTTTGAAAAGTTGGATAATCTGAAGGACTTCTACATTCAAGCGGTCAGACACATCCAAAACACACTGGCTGAAGGATGGAAAAGGAAAGATGTATTCAACTTGGATTTATATCGGATTGAATGATTGACAATCCCTTCGGGGGAAGGATAAAAAAAAGCCCCCGGCCTGTTAAATAGTCGTCTCACTTACCATTTAAACATAAAGCACCTCTTACCGGCACGACCGGGGGCAGATACCCTCGTTCGCCAGTAAGAGGCTTTTTTATGTAAGCGCTATTCTGCGCAATGATAAGTGAGACAATGCAAATGTACGAAATTTAACTGGATATGAAAGTAATTGAGATACTAAAATTGAACAGAGAGCTTTTAAAAACGTGCCATTACATGGGCATACGACCCGATGACGTGCAATATATAGAACTATATAATGAATATAACAAGTTGCAGACCAATGGTGAAAAAGTGTCTTATATCGTAGCTACGCTTTCCCTACGATATGGCATCAGTGAGCGAAAGGTGTATGACCTGATCAAGCGTTTTAAAACCGACTGCAATTTGTGTGCAGTGTAATCAGGACTTCCTCCCACTAAAGGCAAACTCCCCTACCCTACCTTTGTATCGCAATAAATAACATTCATATCATGGACAAGTATTATCAAATCTTAGGCAAGGTGCTTTCGTCCGGAAAGATGCAAAGCAATAAAAAAGGGAATATCCGCTACCTACTGAATGAACAGCTGACGCTGCTCCCTGCCGACCTTCTTGATATATTCGAGGGGCATACCATAGCGCGGAAGAAGTTAAAAAACGAGTTACAACTGTTTATGAGGGGCGAACGAAACGTGGAAAAATACAGGGAGGCCGGAATCAACTGGTGGGACTACTGCGGCTCTATCCTTGTGAACAGCTACCCAACCTATTTTGAAAAACTGCCGCCACTCATCGAACGCATAAACAGGGAAAAAAGGAACAGCAAAAACTATATATTGTTTCTCGGATCTACAGGAACAGAAAGCAACCAGGCTCCATGCCTTAGTCTTGTTCAGTTCCAGATAGAGCAAGGAGAACTGGTCATGACCGCCTATCAGCGAAGCAGCGATGCGAATTTAGGACTGCCGGCAGATATTTATCATTTGTATCTAATATCAAGACAGATTGAGTTGCCACTAAAATCCATCACCCTGAATCTGGGGAATGTGCATATTTACGAAAACAACATCGACAAAACAGAACAGCTGCTTGCCGGCAATGAAAATGTAAAATTTGAATTGAACGTATGAGAAAGATGTATCTGTCAGCCCCTCTCCCATTTGTCGGGCAAAAGCGTATGTTAGCCAAGGAATTCATGAAAGTGCTGGAGCAATATCCGGATGGAACATTGTTTGTTGACCTGTTCGGTGGCTCCGGATTGTTGTCTCACATTACCAAATCCCTCAAGCCCCACTCTACTGTTATCTATAATGACTTTGATAACTACCGCTTCCGCATGAAGCACATTCCGCAAACGAATCAGCTGCTTGCTGACATTCGCGAAATGGTAGGGAATTCCGTACCACGTCATAAAATCATTAAAGGAGAACTGCGTGAACGAATATTCAGCCGCATCGAGCAGGAAGAGAATAGCACCGGATATGTGGATTTCATTACCCTCTCCTCCTCTATCTTGTTTTCCATGAAATACAAACTGTCTGTTCAGGATATGCGGAAGGAAGCTTTATACAACAATATACGCAAGACCGGCTACCCGGAATGTACGGACTATCTCGAAGGGCTGGAAATCGTATCTTGCGATTACAAGGAAGTATTCAACCGGTATAAAGATATTCCTGGAGTAGTATTTCTTGTTGATCCGCCCTATCTGTCCACTGACGTAGGGACCTATAACATGTACTGGAATATGGCAGACTATCTGGATGTGCTGAATGTACTGAAGGGGCATTCATACGTATATTTCACATCCAACAAATCTTCAATTCTGGAGCTGTGCGAATGGATAGGTAAAAATAGGGATTTAGGTAATCCTTTTGAAAACTGCACAAAGGTGGAATTCAATGCTCACATGAATTACAACTCTTCTTACACAGATATGATGCTTTACAAGAAAGAGGCTGCCTGATTGCGTTTACTTTGCCTGTATTGAACAAAAAAGCCGCAGACGGTAATTTGTACGTCCGCGGCTTTTTCTGTCTAATAAAGACGGCTATTGCAGCCGCTTGATGGCCACACACTGATATACCTCGATACTTTCCACAATATCCTCATGGTTGTGATTGGTATCACTCTCCACCAGATCCAGCTCCAAAAAGGTCTCCCCGCTCAATCCGGCAAGCTGTGCATGAAGCAGTCCGGACAGGTCAAACACCTTCAGCGCATCCTCCTGCAGCTCGCTGCCCTCAGCACTCGAACCTTCCCAGTCCGTCACGATGTGCAGTTTAATCAAAGGTTCTGCCCGGTATTCCACACCGGGAACAATCGCATTCCACTGTATAGGGCAGAATTCCACAAAGACAGCCGGACGCTCCCAGTTTTCTTCCTGTTCGATGAATTCCACATTATGGTTCCACAAGTCTATGTGCTTGATAAGGTCAATGGCCTTCAGCTCCCGGCAAAGCATCCGGTAAAGTTCTTTTCTCATTTTCTTATGATATTATATTCAATGGTAAAATACTCTGTTAGGTTCTCTTCTACAATCTCACGGACGGCTTTTTCCACTTCAGGCGATGTGCCGAGGAAACGGCGTCGGGGAATCCTGATGGTGCTTCCTGCTTTCTTTAAAGCCATGAACATCCAAAAATCGGCTTCTGTATCAAGCCGGACATTTCGTTTGTCTTTTCGAAGTTTGCCGTCTTTTCTTCTACCGAACGCTCCGGTTGCCTCATAATACTTATGCCAGAAGAAACGCTTCATCCGCTTGGTCACCACTATTTCACCGCCATCATTATGAATGGCCGCATAGGGCAGAGAGGTAAAGAAGGTAATGCTGTTTTCCGTTGTCCGACTTCCGATACTTTTCCGAAGCGCCCCGGTATCTGTTAGTATGGCTCTACCTTCATTCCGGATGGGGCTTTTCCGTCGCTGCCATTTCTCACTGAAAAAAGCCTGCCGTTCAAAGTTCTTGTCAAACTCATCACTCATTTCCACCTGAATGTCTTTCAGTATCCGGGCCACTACTTTTTTTACGTTTTCATTCATTCCCAGTCAAAGTTAAATTTCAATTGTACCGTATCGTCCGGCAAATCATTTTTAGGGTCTGCGGACGCTTTAAGCATATTGTAGAATGTACGCTCACTAATAGCATACACAGGATATATGTACCGCCGCCATATTTCACGGTTCGGTACACCGTGACTGGCATAATGGTCATATATCCTGTTTACTTCTACTACACGCTTCTGATAACTGACTCCGTGCCGCTTTCCCATATAGGTTTAATCGTTCATAGACGGTTCTACTTTAGGTTTATAGGGACGGATGTCAAGCGTCATTTTTGCGCTTACCGTTACCCGGCCACTTCCTTCACACTGTCTGCAGACTTCCTCAACGGTTTCGCTTCGCTTCTTTCCAAAGATCCGAGAGGGATATTCTACAACTTTCTTTACTTTACCTGTACCGTAGCAAGCACGGCACAGGGCTACTTTCGGAGATTTCTCCACTTCTTGTATCATAGTTCTATTATTTATGATTCTGTCATTCCCAGAGGGATAGGTTTCCACATTCCGTTTTCGTTTTTGATTTCAGCACGGATAAACTGTTTGCTCACTTCCGGCTGGTAGGCTTCCTCAATGATACGCACACCTTCAATGAAACGGTCATCTCCGGTTTCCATGGCCACTTTGCGAAGCTGCACGATGCGTGAAGCCTTCAGCGTTCCCTTGGCATCACGGGCCAACAGACGAAGCACCATGCTCACCAGTGCCTTGGTCTTTTCATCTTTGGCCAGACCTTCGATGTATTCCTTCACAATGGCTATACCGTCTTCCACCGTGTCACGGTAACCGTCGGTCACATACACACCCAGCGTGATTCGTTTGTCGCCTTCACTGTTAGTAAAGGTATGGCTGCGCTGGTCATCCTTCACCTTGGTCTTGAAAAGGTCTGCCTTCATTTCCAGAATGGTTTTGAAGTTGTCCATCACAGTCTGCTTGCTTGCCTTGATCTGCTCACTGATGCCCAGCAGTACCGGAATGGAGTTTGCTATCTCCTCATCCACCATCTGTTTGTACATTTCGCGGTCATTCTTGGCTTTTTCCTCTGCCGCTTTCTTTGCTTTTTCTCTCTGGAAGGCTTCAAATTCCGCCTTTTCCTCTGCCGTCATTACCACGGTCGTTTGTTTCATTTCTTCCATGATTCTTGTTTTTTGGGGTTATTGGTTTTCATAATCCTGCATTTCAGGTTCGTCTTCCATCAGCATAGCCTCTCCGTTGGCGTATGCCCAGTCAGCCAATTCACTATAAAACTCGGCTGCATCTTGCTTCTCCATATCAGAGGCAAGCAGGTTGATTTCCTTTTTCAGATTCTCTAAAATCTTTGTGTTTCTATTTTCCATATCCTATCAGTTTGCCGGAGCATCAGGGTCAATCTGAATGAGTGATACCATGCTCACGGGGTTAATCGTTTGCTTTTCTTTCCTGGGCTTCAAGCCGCCTTTCCGTTGTATGGACCGAAGCTTTACCGCCAGTTCATCCAGTTCGTCCACCGTAATCTGTCTGAACGCTTTGCCGACTATTCGGGGATTACTGCAGAAGTCATTGATTCGTGCCCAGTCGGATGTATCTATGCCCAGCTTCTGCATCAGGTTCAGACAGAGACTCCGTTTCCGCCGCAGCTCCTCACGCAGCTTCTGTCGCCATTCGTCTTGTCCGCTCAGCTTCTCCAGAGCCGTACAGCAGGCTTCATACTCCTTGGCTGTCATTTCCTTCAGACTGTCCGTCCGGTTCCACGTGTACTGCAGCACAATGCTTTTCTTGAATTCTTCCCGGTCTCCTGTACAGGGAAGCTTGTTGAACAATGTGTAGAACCGGGCGAAATTGGTTACTTCCTGTGCCATGTCATTTACCATTAAGAATCATTTCACATTCCGTTGATTTGGTACTGACACGATAAATTATCTTATCCGGCTTCACTGATTTACCTTTGTATTCAGCCTCAATTTGCTTAGCAAATATCTTTTTGAACTCATCACCCATTTTAGAAAGTATTTCTTTATTGTACTCCCCGCAAAAACCTATGCGTGAGGATTGGATTTCACGAATTGTTCCTCTATATACCGTAGCGGTCAACTTCATCACCACAACACCGGTTTCCATTTTTATTTTTCCCATATCGACTAATTTTATTCAAACAACACTTTAATGCCACACGAACTGGCCACGTCAAGTTCCAGTTTGGCTCCCTTGCTCAGTTCCCAGTCCTTCAGCATATAGATATAGTCACAAGCCAGCAACAGGGCAATGTCGGCCCGCATGTGGGCTCTCCAATGAGCTTCATCCGGCAATCCGTTCCTGAAAGGGTTTACAGGGTCATAGCCTTGTGCCTTCAGTTCCTCCTCGGCACGGCTGAAGGCTTCCTTGCGCTCATCCATGTCATAATGCGCGATAGCTCCGCTGATGTACACCTTCCCGGCACCGGTCGCCTCACCGCGCTGATAAGCCTTGTGCCGTTCCCACCGTTCCGGAACGACCACACTGTAGTTGCACGATTGGCAGCAGCAGCCTTCTTCTTTCACCGGGAACGGATTGTATCCGTAGCCCTCATACTCTTTGCCGCAGATGCAGCACACTTTCTTTTCTTCTTTCTTTTCCATCACTTCAAATCTTTTTAATGTTTACTTTACAACTTGGATTCCATATCAGCACATTACGTGCAAACAAGACATCACCCGTTTCTATTACGACATGACCGGGCATTTTCGCTCTTCTCACTTTTAAGTCGCTTTGGATGTTTCGCTCCAGCCAGTCATCCAATACGGACCGGCTGGAATTTCCGTCCAGCAGTATCTGGAACACTTCAGTTCCGGTGTAGCTTTCAAAAGCCTTCTCGTTATTATCCATAATCATTTTGGTAAATTATTACTTGTTTGAATGATTCCGTCTTCCCATACCACATAATAGCTTCCCGGGTCTCCAATGGCGCGTCCTTGACAATAAGCTTTATAACCGACCACCCGAATCTTCATATCACAGATATATTTCAATCTTACTGCACCGCCACCCATCGGCTGGCTTTTCTTTTCCTGGCTGATCCAGATGAAACATTTCTTCGGAAAGGTTTCCATCAGTTCCACAGCCTGCGGATAATCCCATCCGGCCACCTGAAAGGAATCGATGATGATAAACTTCGGGCTTTTCGGTTTTTTCAGTCTGGCAATCACTTCCTCCAGACTGCCTTCTGTCACCACACGAAATTTACCCTGCACCTCATTCATCTTCAGATAACCCATACGCCGTTGGAAGCTTTGGTTGATTTTCTCTTCGTAACTCATGTACAGCACCGTCCCATAGTTGCACAGTTCCTTTCCAAGTTGCATCACAAAGCTGCTTTTCCCACTGGCACTGGCACCGCTGATGAACCACGAAGCGTTCTCTGCCGGGAACCCGAAAGGTTTGCTCCATTTCTCATCCCACGGCAGAGTAACCCATTTCTTGGCGGCTATTTCCTTCGGACTGTACGCACGCTTCATTATTCCGCTGTCATTTTAAGTTTCTCAATCTCGGTATAGACTCTTCTCAAACCACCGCATGTCTTCCGTACAATCTGGGCTATATCAGCCCCCGCAGGAGCATTTACCTTGGCTACAATACGTGCCTGGTTGTTCAAGAACTGTTCGCGCTCCTTTCCATCATCCGGAGTCACCTTGCTGTACCGGTCACCATAACGGCTCAACATTTCGGTATAGCCCACCTTCTTACATTCTATGGACCGGTTGATTTTCTCTTTCAATCCGTCTGCCCCCATCATATACCAGGCGCAGCAGCGCTCAGTGGCATTCCATAAGGCCTTCAGTTCCAGGAAAGCTTCATACTGCAGGTCGCCTGCTTCATCGAGGATGATAAGCGGGGTTTCCATCGAACGGAGGTAATATACCAGGTCTTCATACACATCAGAATACTTCCCCTTGCTGTCCACACCAAACTCTGCAGCAATCTTGCGTACCAACTTCAATTTTGTCTTTACCTGCGAGCAGTCGATATAAACGGCATTCTTGTGGCTTTGCACATAATAACGTGCCGTGAAAGTCTTGCCGATATTGGGCATGTCGCACAAGATGCCCGACAGACTGGACTGCTGTGAGAACTCCAGCTGGGCAGTTATATATTCAAAGGTCGGGGTCTTGGCTGCTTTCCATTCCATTTCACCACGGAGGTTCACCCCTAATTTGCGGGCAATGCTTATCCAGTTGGCATCGCTCAGGGCTTTGTCTGTCTGTCCGTTCTTGATTGCACTGTACACAGATGTACTGATGGCTAAAGAGGCAGCATGCTTGGCATCACTGGGATAGTTCGCACGGTTGGCGGCTATCGCTGCTAAAATCTTCTGTTTTTGCGCTTCTGTAATCATAATTCTAACGCTGTTTTAATGTTGTTCTAATTCTATTCTTACATGTCACTGATGGCCCTCATTGCCTCGCTTATTCCGGAGTGCCATTCATAATCTGATTCCGGATCTGCCGACAATTCGGCTGGCAAATCATCGGATAGTTCCACCGGGGGAAGTTCCAGTTCCTCTTCCGGGTCATCCGTTGGCTGATCCGGTGTACCGGTTCCCACCTTTCCGATGGCGTGGTCATTGAGGTATTTGCTGAAATGACTCAGAACTTTGTTTTGCTCTGTATAGGCTACCCGGTCTTCTTCGGTCTGTTCTGCCATCACCCGGTTGTAAGTCACTACCGGACGAACCTTGTCAAGGTAGCGGTCGTTCTGGTACAGGAAGACATCCGTAGGCTTGCCCTCTTCATCCGGCAGATAGTAAGCCGTCACCTTGCGGTTGTTTGGTTCCAGCTGCTCCAGCACTTCCGGACCGCTCAGCCACCAGTCCGCATTTGCCACACGTACTGTGGAATTTCTACGAATACTGGTATCTACCTTTTCTCCGATATATCTGCTCAAGGTCAGTTTATCAAGCGGTCGAAGGGTCGGATTGATTTTGGCTACGAGCACATCCCAACGGGTCATTCCGGGATATTTCTTTTGATTGGGGTGAAGCGTATTGTTCCATTCTTCACAATCGCGCCGGTCGTCCGCCACAAGCTCTTCAAACGTATAATACTTTCTGTCTTCCCAGGTGTGGTTGCTGCTGTCACTCACTTTCTTCTGGTCCACCCGCCGTGCACCTTTGTTATGCCAGCGACCAATGGCTTCATGGTTCTTATGTGCTATGGTTGTCTTGAACGCACCGTTCAGAGCTTCAGCATATTTCTCCTGTGAGTTCTGTGGGGCACAGAAATGCACAAACTTAAATACCTCACCTGCCTTCAGGAATCCTTCTTTATACTTGCTCATCAAGTGCTGCTCCACCTCAATACCGGCTGGAATACCCCATCCGTTGCGTTCGATGAGCCGGAACATATCACGAAAACAGTCCACTACCAAGGCATCATCCTTATCCCGCCCGTAGGCCAGCCCGATACGGCACTGGCTCACCACATCATAAGCATAATAGGCATGCACATACTCGCCGCCTTTCATCCGACGCGGCAAATCCACGTCATCCATCGTTATTTGTGACAGGGAGAACTTACCACCATGGCGGTGCATGTGCGGCATTTGCTCATGATAGAATTCCATACGTCCACGCAAGGCTTTTTCTATCAGCAGCTGGCTTGCCGGGTTGTTCAGTATGTTCCGGATAGTGCTTTCGCTCAGTTCTTTCGGTTCCCCGTTCTTATCCGTAAAGTTTTCCGGATTGAATATCTCTCCTGTTTCCAGATCCCATACTTCCAGTTCACCGCATACAAACGACAGATACATTTCATGCACATCACTGCCGTATGGTTGGTTGGGAAGTACTTTCAAACTCATCACCAGGCGTTCGTCCATGTGAGTTACCTTCCGTTTGTTCTGGTTGCCGAATTTTCCGGTTATCAAACATTCATAACCGTATTGCTTATATTCGTTCACTTTCTTGCGGAAACGAAGGGTACTGGCAGGAAGATCATGACCAAAGTCTTCGCGTAGGGTCTCGATGGTGGTGGCCATCATGTCCCAGTTATATTTTTCACCCATCAGTTTTCGGTAATCATTGCTTCTGTTATAAAGCTTGATACAAGTATTCAACACGGAAGCATTCACCGCATATTTCCGGGCAAGTTCGTCTGTTGCTCTGTTGCTGGAAGAATGAGAAGCCCAATCCAAAAAATAGGCTACTGCAGCCTGATCCAGCACATAGTTTGAGAGTATCCAGTGGCGAAGTGCCTGCTCTGTTCCACCGGGGTTGTCTTCCTTCACCCGTTCCAGACACTCGGTAGGCAGGCTATTGAGGGCGACCAACGCGCAATTTCCAGCAGCACCTCCACCACGACGCACCACCTTGATACGGCCACGGTTCACCCAGTTCCTGTAGCAGGATTCGGTGATATAGCCGCCATCTATGAGCTCACGTGCAGAAATACACTGTATGTTACCGTAATACACCAACATAGCCGCCTCCTATCTCAATGCCGATGCAAACGCTTGGATTTGGTTAATATCGGCAACCATCACATGCTCGTAAGTCTTCACCGTTTCTCCCTTGAATATTACCTGACCGCTACCATCATTACGGTCAAGCTCTATCAAGGCACCGTTCGGACAGTACTGACGCATCACATTGTCATAATCATGGAAAGTTTCTATTTCCGGAATAACAACCATCACAATACCGCCACGATCCATGGCCAACTTACGGATCTTTGCAGAAAGTTCGGAGTTGCCACGACGGTCATCAAACCGGATAGCGTTATAAACAGTCTTCTCTGTCACGTTGAGTGCCTTTGCGATAAAGTCGCGGTCGGCTTTCGTAATGTGAATGTACCTCTTGTTCATATCTCACTTGTTTTAATGATTAATATTGGGGGGAGTCCGGGGAATCGAACCCCGGCACAAGAACCATGCACTCCCGTGTGTCTTTCCACACCGTCACCCGTCTCTTAACGCCTTCCGGGTTGTCACGCTGGGTTTACTGTTGTCCCTCAACCTTTTCACCTTTTTCAATAATCCCAAGAAGTATAGTGAATTTCTCACGTATCTTCTGGTTCACTTCCAGTTCCAACGTATGCGCCAAATTTGAAGCCGCACTGGTGCTGTTCTTGCGGATGCTTCCGGTAAGAAGACTATCAGTCAGACTGTTTATCTTGCTTTCCATGTATAACTTTACATCATCATGGCTACCGGCAGATAAAACCACCTTCAAGGCACGGTAACAGGAAAGTTCACGTTGCGTCTTGTACATATCCTCGGCATACCAGCAGAAGAAATGTTCAAAATCCTCATTCATGTCTTTGGTGTACTTGTCAGCCTGTCTTACCAAATCATCTATATGGGTCTTTACAGAACTGAATACAAAATCCCAGCAACTCATTTTCTTGTTTTCCATAATCTCACTTATTTAAATTCGTTTATAATCGGTTTCAAACTCACGCCGTAACAACTCATCAGGCGGCGGATAAGGTTCTTCACATAAAAATCAGGTGCGGAAAACACAATCCCGGTCTCTTCGGTATATCTGAAGCTGATACCGTCCATCATCAACACGTAAGCCACCTTGTGCTTCACGCTCTGTGTCTGCCATTCTTTTATTTCTTCGTTCATTTTCTTTAATCCTTAAAATTCGCTAATCACATGCCTTTTTCGTATATTTGGCGCGGTGTTCCTTTTTGAACACGCTGCAAATATATAGAATATTTTCGACACTAAAAAGTTTTATGTAGATAATTTACGACTTATGACGAATATTTCCGACAGGATTGCAATCCTAATTAAAGAAAAAGGTATCAGTACAAGGGCACTTGAACAAGCTATTGGGTGCTCGAATGGAGTAATTTCAAGATGCATTAGCAAAGGAACAGATATATCAAGTTTATGGGTGTCGAAAATTATCGAAATACATAATGATATAAACCCTACCTGGTTACTTACTGGGAAAGGTGATATTTACTATAATACATCATCTACAACAACACAAACAACCGAACTATCCTCTCTCCTTGCCTTAATTAGAGAAAAAGAAGAAATCATCAGGGAACAAGATAGAGAAATCGGACGCTTAGAGGAACGAATCCGGCAAATGACAATCGAAAAGGAAAAACATGTATCGGATGCGCCCATTTCCGGTACTGCAAATGTCGGGTAGGCGGATTTACTATTACCATACACCGGTGATGGAAAACGAAGCGTACCCCCTATCATCCCCCATGATGTCCCCCTCCCAAGCAATCCCCCTCCCCTACCATTATATAAGGGCATAAAGGCACTGATATTGGGGAATTTAAAAAGTAAAACGTGAAAAATGATAGGTTTTTAGGGGGGGGCTATCAAATAAAAAACAAGGGGTATTTTTAAAATTGTGGTATTTTAGCATGTCTGTATCGCACACCGCCAAAACCCTATTTTGAATATCCAGTTCTATAAAAGTGAATATCCACTTTGAATATCCACCTGAATATCCAGCGTCAAAAAAGACCGATTTCAAGCACAAAAAAGGGGAGGTATAACCACCTCCCCACACCGGATCATTCTAAAGCCGTTTTTATTGCCTTTTTAGCCGCTTATTATTCGTCTGATACATTTCCACTACGCCCGCAAGAAATGAGCGTAGATTGCTTTATTATAGCCTTTTTGGTGCATACAGTCCCGTTACCAGATAATCCTGCATGAAGCAGATAATTCTTCGTTGCGCCCACCTGTTCTGCCGTCAAAACAGTATAAATGGCCGTTATACTACTAAAATACCAGTCTTTCCGCTTTGTTCCTTCTATTCCGTGTGTCAAATGTATATGTATTACCTTTGCCATAACTAATAATATTTTGTCGCAAATATACCAAATAACTATTATATGGAATAATTTAAGCAGCATTATATCAAATAATCAGGCACAAAAAAAGCAGCCGCAGCTGCCACTCACTCCCCCACCAGAATCAACCATGTAAGCCTTATGTAAACCCAATTAAACCTATCTGCAAATCTGTATGCCTAAAAAGCACATAAATGTAGCTGCAAATTAAACCCACGTAAACGTTTCGTTTTGCAGAGCCATCCACTCATATTTTGCATAACATTTTGTATATCAATAGGTTTGATATTCTTTCCGCTCAATCCTCAATATACGTTTCGTTCTGTGCCCCATACTCTCAACAAGCTCTTCTCTATGGATTCGCTACCTCAAGTACATATCAACAACATACCATGAACACATCATTAACACTGGCTATTGTTAATGATGTGTTCATGGTATGTTTAGATTATATTTTAAAGGTAAAGCAAGGATAGTCTAACCATCAAGCAGGGGGCCAGCATCGTAAAATAAATTAGTGAGGTTCACCGCTTTTTTCCAATAATTCTCGTGCTGCACGTTCCGGATCGTCAGCAGAGACAATTGCCGAGATTACCGCCACGCTATCCGCCCCAGCCTTGAATATCGACGCCACGTTATTGGAATGAATTCCCCCGATGGCAACTAACGGATGGCGGGAAACGGATCTGATCCAGCGTAAGCCGTCCAATCCCCATTCTACGATGGTATTTGTTTTCGTCGTGGTCGAAAACACGGGGCTTGCTGCCACGTAATCCAAATCATAATCATTGGCCTCCAGCACTTGTTCCGGTGACTCCACGGATAAACCAATAATCTTCCCTTCCGGCAGTAATCGCTTAACCATCTCGTAAGGCATATCGCTTTGTCCCACGTGTACCCCATCAGCATCAGCCGCCAACGCAACATCCACCCGGTCATTAATAATCAGAGGGACCCCGTAAGGAGTCAACACTTCTTTCAACCGAATTGCCCGTTCAACAAATTCTCGGGTTGACGACTCTTTTTCCCGTAACTGTACCATACTCACCCCACCTTTTACAGCAGCCTCTACCGTACGATACAAGTCCTTCCCTAACAATAACCTTTCATCCGTAACCAAATAAATTCGCATATCCCTCTTATTCTGAAACTCGTACAGTCTGCATGAATTGTTCCCGGCTCAAGTTATACATTACATCATACAAATGAAGTTGCAATGTTCCAGGGCCTTGAGATATCCCCACGGCAATCTCGCCACATACCCCCATGAAAGAAGTAGCACTAACGGCTGCCATAAATGGATTCTTTACAACCGCGGCAAATGCCCCCAGAATAGCCGAAGCTGTACACCCCAACCCGGTCACTTTCTCCATCATCGGCGAACCGTTATGCAGGTATACTACCCGATCGCCTTCTACTACTAGATCCGTCTCCCCGCTAACGCAAACGATGCACCCGACTCGCTGGCTTAACGCTTTGGCTGCGTCAAGGCTATTTAAAGAAGATTCGGAACTATCCACTCCCTTGGATTGTGTTGATAATCCTGCCATAGTCATGATCTCAGATGCATTGCCCCGTATAAAAGTCGGAGTTCCGGCTGCCAGTATATCCCGCAACGTTTGATTACGAAAGCTCGTGGCCCCGGCTCCTACGGGATCAAGTACCACGGGATGCCCCACTTCGTTTGCCCGCCAGATCGCCGCTTTCATGGATTCCACGGTAAAACGATCCAATGTACCAATATTAATTACCGTGGCACGACATAAAGCCACCATCTCGTCAATCTCTTCCAAGGCGTGTGCCATAATCGGTGATGCACCAGCGGCAAGCAACGCATTTGCCGTGTTATTCATCACCACTGCATTCGTTATATTATGCACCAGCGGGGATTCTTCCTTCACCCGCTGGATATTTTCCCAAATTTGATCCAACATGATTAATCTATTCTACTTCCTCCAAATAAATCGTGTACCGATCCCAGAAATCGTGATCGGTGGGTACTTCCTCGTAATAGACTCTTCCGGCAATCGGGGTAGTCTTGTTCACGCTGACTTTAGTAGTTTGGTACTGCATCTCTCCCTTAATCCGGTCGGCACCATCCTTGTAAGTGTAGACTATACTTACGCCACTAAGGAAATAGTATGAACTAACACGTTTATAGTTCGTCGTGATTGTGGCCATCACCTCGTGCCGGGGACTATCTCCGGCAAGCAGCAAATTGCGTCCCAACAAATTAAACGCGGAAGAAGTTACATGCATCACGTTCTTGATAATCGCAAAACTCTTTAATTCCACGTACAACTCCCCACTGAATTTCGTTACGTTTGCCGTACCGGAATTTGACAAGGAAGGTTTCAGACATTCATAAGTAACAATCTGCACGGAATCCCCTTCATACATGAATTTTCCTTTACTTCTCAGTTTGAAGTCTCGGAAATTTTGTAAATCCAGTATATTACGAGTATTACGAACAATATCTGCCGTAATAATATCATCGAAATAGATCAAACCGTCAACAGCAGAACCATTTTCCCCGCTCCGGCGAACCTGCGAGAAATTATAATTCAACGCTTTAAACGTTTGCTCCACGTTTGAACGCTTATACCCTTCACTATCATAAATATCCACGATCGCCTCCTTAAATTTCTTTTCCCCGTCATTTACCACTACACCATACTCGAAATATCCCTCGTAATTATAGGGCCGTGGAATATAATTCCTCCCGATATTTTTCACCACGTTCTCCAGTAATTTCTTCAACACCAGAGACTCGGCCGTCACGTCCACCTCCCCGATCCCGTAAGTAACCGGTTTCAGAAGAATTTGCACCTCCCCTTTATCTCGAGCCTCATACACCTTCATCTCCGCAGATGCATATCCCACCGCAGACACTCTCATCATGTAAGTTGCCAATTTTTCCGACACGATCAACTCAAACCAACCATCCATATCTGAGGCTGCTCCCGCCGCGGTTCCGATAATTCCGATATTTGCAAAAGCGATAGGTTGCCGTGTTGTCTCGTCCAGTACAATACCTTTCACCCGAATCCTCCCGTCATTTTGCGCTTGCATGACCGAGAACACTCCTAAAAACAAAATAATTAATGATAGTATTTTTTTATTCATAGCATTTCTATTATTCAAAATTAATTTTCCTCTGCAAAGATATAAAAAAGTTGCAGGTTACAAGTTCACCAGTCGCAAGTTATTAAAAACAATACACCTTGATTAAGGGTATTCAACTTGTAATTTCAAAGTTCTAAGCGGCGCTGATTACGTTGAATACTTGATTCTAAATCCAGTTAAAATTTCTTTGTAATTATCTTGTGCAGTAAGGCACGTATCAAGCAAATAGTTTCTGACATGACTCCATTCCTGCAATCCACGATAATAAAACATCTTCAACTCTTCCGTGATGATAAACGGGACAAAACCATTCGCCAGACACTCTTTGAACATGATTAACCGACCAACACGTCCATTACCATCCTGAAACGGATGAATGGACTCGAATCTTTGATGCAAGTCAATAATATCCTCGAAAGTCTTAGACTTCTTCGCGTTATATTCTGCCAACAAAGTTTTAACTTCATAGTGGACCAATTCCGGTGGTGTTGTCAAGATTCCGCCCACCTCGTTCGGTAAACGCTTGTAGTCACCAACAGCAAACCAATCTTTACGATGGTCAGACGTTCCGGATTTCAAAATATAATGCAATTCTTTGATATATTTTTCTGAAAGTCGCTCTTCTGCCCGGTCAATAATTAGATCAATACAACGAAAGTGGTTGGTCGTCTCGATAATATCATCCACGTTCACACTTTCATCTGTTATCCCGATCGTGTTGGTTTCAAAAATGTAACGCGTTTGGTCGTGAGTTAAGCGACTTCCCTCGATGTGATTGGAATTATACGTGAGGTCTATTTGTGTACGATGATAAATACCCCCCTTCAACTTCATTTTCTTCTGTTCTCGCAATATAGCAAGTAATGGCATAACCTCCATTGGTGAAGACTTACGCATGGGCAATCCGGCAGCTTTTGGAATATTCCAAGTTTTACCCGTTAAAAACACCCCCTCGATCTTCCCGGTTGCGCAATAGTTGCGTGCAGTACGCTCCGAAATACCGTATTTCCTAGCAAATTCATTCACTGAAATATATTCCATATTAAAATTATCGGCAAGTTTTACATTCAGATTTCAAACAAAGGTAATTGTTTTTGCCGTTACCGGCAAAAAACAGACCATGTTTATCGCACATCACACTCAAAAATACACCAGATCGCCTTTCATTAACAATAAATTAAGATTCTGGCATCCCCTACATTCTTTGTTATACACAAATTATTTACTACTTTTGTCACACGACAACAGAAAAGTTCAATTAAAACATTTCAAATATGAGAAAAGGATTATTTTATATATCAGGCATCTTAATATTTACATTACTTCTTTCCTCTTGTGTTTCTAAAAAGAAATACGAGGAGTTAGCTAGAGCGAAAAGGAGCATTGATCGGGAAGTGGCAACTTTGGAGAATGACAAAAAATCATTGGAATCCGAAATGCAGAAACTGAAAGATGACTTCAACGCTGTTCGTTACCAGTTGACAGCTAACAATGCCGCCAAGGACAAACAGATTGATGACCTGAACACCCAATTACGTGCTTTACAAAGCAAGGAATCGGCCTTAAAATCAGAGTTAAAAGACGTGTCAGAACAGGTAAAATCCAAAGTACAAAGCAGCGAAGGGCAACTAGCTGAACTACAACTTCAACTTAAAAGGACAACCGAAGAACGGGACCAAATTCGGAAACAGTTGAGCGACTATAAAACCAACGCAGACTGGGACAACCGCAAATTGAGCAACGAGGTGGAACACATCAAATCAAGCCTCAAATTCAAAGACAGCGAGATTGTCCGTTTGGAAAAAGAGATTGCCGGGATAAAGAAACAGTTAGCAGACGCCAAAAGCCAGTTAACCAAGAAAAAACAAGAAGTTGAAAAACTAACGAATCAGGTAAATCTTCTGAAAAAAGAACTTAGCAAGTAATTAAAAATGATCTATATCGTCATCAGTATAATAGGGCTACTAGTAATAGTTGCCCTTTTTACATACTCTTCAAAATCAAAAACGAAAACTGAAGAGCCTCCTGTCGTAGCTCCACCAGCCAACTGCTGCGGGGCCCATGCCATCTGTGAAAAAGGGCTAAAAAAAATAGATGAAAAAATCGAATATTTCGATGACGAAGAACTCGATCAATACAAGGGTATTCCCTCCGACTGTTTCGATGACCAACAAATCGACCAGTTCCGGGAAATCCTCTACTCGATTCGTCCCGAAGAGTTATCCGATTGGTTTATCAGTTTGGAGAAACGAGGAATCGAACTGCCGGATATTCTGAAACAGGAACTCAATTAATGCCGAATCAACCTCTTCCTACTCGACGGAATATTTCCGCTCCTATTTTACAATGCAGACAACGATGTGTATCACAATATTCCCGTTTTACTTGTAACAAAGCTTGGGACTGCAAAGCAGAATTCACCTGCACCCCGTAACGGGTCCACATCTCCGAAACATGATTACGCTCCGCCCTCAACTCTTCCAGCCATCGTAACGCCTTATCACAATATCGTTCTTCCCCCCTTTCTTTCCCGTAAATGAACAGGAACGGTATCAAGGCATTGATAATAATTACATTCTTCATACTATTCCCCATTTTCTTCACCCGTTTCATGGAAACCACCCCCAATTTATAATGAGTATCCCAGTAAGAAGAAGCGGTTACGTCCAGTAAACCATAAATTTCCGACACGTCCGAGGCATCCAGCACGCTGGAAAGTAAGAAATTGAAACGCATCATCAAAGAGGCCAGCAAGGCCAAACGAACCGTGGGAAAAGCTATTGGACGAATCCGCATGAATTTCCATTGAGAAACATTCATGGCTTTCAGTTGAAATTTGGCTGCTTGGTACTCGTACTCCTCCCGCAAACGAAGGGCATACTCGTCTGTTCCCGGCACGTCAGCCAACAAACCGGCATATCCTAAAAGCAATGCCTCCACCCGGAAAAGAGATTCGCTACTACGAACCACTTTCTTGTAAGATAAGTTTTGAGCCAACTGGGCAAAAACATCAGCGTTCACATTCCCAGACCAATAACGTACCAACATCCGGTAAAAACATTCCTCCCAGTCATTTTTAGTCTCCCGCAACATCACCTGAATATCTTTACATTTACGTTCCAACCGCTCGATCGCATATCCCGTGAACAACATTTCTAAGCGGGTCGAATCAATCTCTTTCAAGTGTCGATGACAACGGGGTTCAACAGGTACTCCCTGCATGAAAACATACTCATCCCATAACCGATTATCATAGACTAGGGTGATCGCATCAATTTCTCGGCCACGAGAATCGTATACTTCCATGTCTGCCTCACCCACCACGGAGAGAATAACATTATTATAGGCTGAATCCTTTTCGTGAGCATGACGAAACCAATCGCTTCCTTTCTGATGAATCTCCACGTTTCCCACTTGCACGACATCATTGATACGCACTTTAGCATTAAAGAAATCCGGTCCGGCATCCCGATTCTGAAAACCGACATTCAAAATTTCTACTCTTTTCCCCTTGGTTGACACACACGCCATACTCGTGAAAAGCGAATTCGCCCATACATACTGCAAAAACTCTTCTGTCATAAAATTCACTTGTTAATTGATAAGAATATTTTAGACCCTAAAAACGCCATTCACAATATTACGCACTTTTTTAGTAAAAAACAAGTGCTAAATTTTTATAAATTCTAATCCTTTCTCCTTTCTATAACGTTTTATACCTATATTTGTTGAAAAGAATAACCAAGCTTTAATTATAACATAAAACAGGAAACGAATATGGGAAATGAAAATTTAACTAAAAGCAAGAAAGATAAGACGTTAATGATAATTATTGGGGTGTTGTCCGCAGTTTTAATCGTACTCTTCGTGTTCTTCCTCGTGGAGAAAAAGGAAAACAGGGAAAATATGATTGCTATTACAGCCGAAAAAGAGGAATTGCAGCAAGAATTGACTGATTTGAGCCATCACTACGATAATCTGAAAACAGACAACGACACGTTGAACGCCAAACTCGTACACGAGCAAGAAAAGATTGCCACGTTGATGGATAAAATGAAGAAATTCCGAAATGATTCTTACGCTGAAATTAATCGTTACAAACGCGAGATCGGAACTTTAAAAACTGTTTTAAGAAGTTACGTGGTACAAATCGATTCGCTGAACCAACTGAATCAAAAGCTCCTTGCTGAAAACAAAGAGGTGAAGAAACAGATGGACTGGGTACGCGAACGCAATAAGACCTTAGAAAAGAAGACGGAAAAAATGGAAGAGACACTTGAAAAAGCCAACACGCTGGCCGTCGAAAATTTCCATATTTACCCAATCAACAAACGAGACAAGGAAACCACGTTGAAAAAATGTTTCCAATTAAAGGCAGACTTCACTATTTCCCGTAACATCACGGCAAAACGAGGTCCTAGAATGATCTACTTGCGGATCACCCGCCCGGATGGAGAAGTACTGGCTGCATCCAGCAAGTCATTCTTTAAATTCCAGAATGCCTCCTTGACCTATTCTGCCAGAAGAGAGATCACATACGAGGGAGAAAAATTGGATGTTGCCATCTATTGGCCGAATGACGGTAGTCTGACGAAAGGAGAATATGTAGCCGATCTGTTTTCGGATAATCAACAAATTGGTTCACTTAAATTTATTTTAAAATAAAAAAATGAAACAAGTTACAAGAAAATCAGTAAACCAATTAACTTAGAATTTGTAACTTGGAATTTAAAACTAAAATTAATAAACATGAAAACAGATATTGAAATTGCAAACTCGATTGAGATAAAACCGATTTACGAGATTGCAGATAAATTAGGCATAGATAGAGATTTACTGGAACCTTATGGAAGATATAAAGCCAAATTACCGTTAAATTTGATTGATAAATCAAAGATAGATGGTAAAAAATTGATTCTTGTATCTGCCATATCACCAACTCCTGCGGGAGAGGGTAAAACAACAATCTCCATCGGTCTTACGGAAGGATTGAACCGGATAGGGAAACAAGCAACTGTCGTACTCCGTGAACCCTCACTTGGCCCGGTATTTGGAATCAAAGGAGGAGCCACAGGTGGTGGTTACTCTCAAGTCGTTCCAATGGAAGACATCAACCTGCACTTTACAGGTGACTTCGGTGCTATCGAAAAAGCTCATAACCTGTTATCCGCCCTTATTGACAATAATATCCAAAGTAAAACACATTCTTTGAATATTGATCCTCGTACAGTAACCTGGAAACGAGTGATGGACATGAATGACCGTTCCTTACGCCATATTATCGTAGGCTTGGGGGGTACGTCTGCCGGAATCCCGCGGGAAACCGGATTCGACATTACCGCAGCCTCAGAGGTGATGGCTATCCTTTGTCTGTCGGATGATTTCGAGGATCTGAAAAACAGGTTGGGTAACATCTTTATCGGTTACACCTTTGACAAGAAACCGATTTATGCCCGGGATCTACACGCACACGGTGCAATGGCGGCCTTATTAAAGGATGCAATCAAACCGAATTTGGTACAAACTTTGGAAGGCAACCCGGCCATCATACATGGTGGTCCGTTTGCAAATATCGCCCAAGGGACCAACTCAATCATCGCAACCCGTATGGGATTAACCTTCTCCGACTACGTGGTGACAGAAGCCGGATTCGGTTTTGACCTCGGTGCGGAGAAATTTTTCGACATCAAGTGTGTAAAAGCCGGGTTAAAACCCAGTGCAGTCGTTATGGTGGCCACCGTTCGGGCATTGAAATACCACGGAGGAGCCAAGCTGGATCAATTAAAAGAACCGAACCTAGAAGCTTTGAAGAAAGGTGTTGCCAATCTCGAAAAGCAGGTCGAGAACATGAAAAAATTCAACATCTGTCCCGTTGTAGCCATCAATAAATTTGTTACGGATACCGATGAAGAGATTGCATTCCTTGCCGATAAATGTAAAGAACTTGAGGTACCCATGGAAGTAGCCGAGGTATGGGCAAAAGGCGGTGAAGGTGCGGAAAACCTAGCACGTCTGGTTTCCAAAGTAGCAGAACAATGTACTTGTAGCATGAAGCCATTGTACGACTGGGAATGGAGCGTTGAAAAGAAAATTGAAACCATTGCTAAAGAATTATACGGTGCAGCCGCTATTGACTACACGGCAGAGGCTAAATCCGACTTGAAGAAAGTGATGGACTTAGGATTGGATAAACTCCCGGTCTGTATCGCCAAAACACAGAAATCATTGTCGGACAACCCGAAATTACTTGGCCGTCCGAAAGATTTCGTGGTAACGGTACGCCAAATCGAAATTGCATCCGGAGCCGGATTTATCATCCCGATCACGGGTAGCATCATGAGAATGCCCGGTTTACCGGATATTCCCGCTGCCGAAAAAATTGACATAGATAACAACGGTAAGATCACCGGATTATTCTAAATAAATTTAAACTGACGTGTCAGGAAGGTTCCTCCTGACACGTCTCATTTTCGTTCTAAGCCATGGATACCATTGATATTGTCAAGTTTCCCCCGTATGCAAGTAACGAAACGCTACAAGTGTTAAGCTATCACCTAGACCGGGAGTGTAATCGTATCACCTTGAAGGAAATAAACTGGCCGGATACCTATCCTTATCGCCCGGACATCCATTTCCGGATTGCTTATAACGAACAGCACATTTTCTTGAAATTTGATGTGCATGAAAATGAATTCCGAGCCACGGAAATCACGGATTGCGGACACGTGTGGGAAGATTCCTGCGTGGAACTTTTCATCCAATTGGAAGATGGGGATGGCTACTACAATATTGAAATCAATGCGATCGGTACAATCTTATGCGCTTACGGTAAGGGTAGAGAGAATCGCAGCCTAATGCCAATACAAATAAGTACCACCATTCTCAGGGATTCTACCATAAAATTCAACAACGAGAATCAGAATGAAGCATTTTATCAATGGTCACTGATTATCAGATTCCCTCATACAGCTTTTTTCAAACACACTTTTATTCCCACTTCCGGAACCACGATCAAGGGAAATATTCATAAATGCGGGAACAAACTTCCCCACCCTCACTTCGTCACTTGGAACCCGATTCCAACGGAAAAACCGGATTTCCATCGACCGGAATTCTTCGGAACACTTATTTTTAAATAACTACCATGAAAACAGGATTATTCATACTGATAGCTGGAATTTTCTGCGTGTTGCTGAATGACTCACTCCTATTTTTACAGATCAGACGTCATTTCAAGCGAAAAATATACTCGTATTTATTTTGGCTACACTCCTTGTTTTTCGTGGCATGTATCGTGTGGTATCACCTGTTTATTCCAACTCTAAAAGGTCCGGAAGCCTATTTCTGGGTAGAAAAATGCATCTCTATTATCTTGCTGTTCTATACCCCCAAGACTTTGTATATCATTGTAAATGTTTTCTCTATCTTATTGAGGAAGGCTAAATGCATTCCAGCTGCCAAAATCGTGAACAGACTGGCTCTAGGTATAGCTCTAGCCTCCTTTATTGTTATATTGAACGGGATCACGTGGTACAGGTACAACTACAAAATTGAGCGGGAAACCGTGTGTATCAAAACTCTACCCGACGCTTTCAACGATTTTCGTATCGTACAACTAACTGATTTACACTTGGGAAGTTACGGGGAACACTATCCCGGAATTACGAAACTCGTGGATGAAGTAAACCGGTTAAATCCCGACTTGATCGTGTTTACCGGAGACATGGTAAATAGTTTTGCCTCGGAAATGGACCCGTGGATCGAAACCTTAAAAAAATTAAAAGCCAAATACGGCAAATATGCCACAACCGGGAACCATGATTATGGCACTTACGTAAAGTGGTCTTCAAAAGCAGACCAAGAGAATAACCTGAAACAGTTTTTCAAGAATATGGAACGGGCTGATTTCACGATGCTGAATAACACAAATGTCCCGCTTGTCATTGCGAATGATACGCTTTATTTGGCCGGGGTTGAAAACTGGGGACTTCCACCCTTTCCCTGTTTTGGTAAATTAGCTCAAGCATTGGAAGGAACGGACGGTTATCCAGTCATTCTCCTTTCTCACGACCCGTCTCACTGGCGACAAGAGGTACTAAATTATCCCGTGGACCTCATGCTGGCAGGTCACACGCACGCCATGCAACTGGGAATCAACATCGGCAGTTTCCGGTGGAGCCCGGCAGTATACATCTACCCGGAGTATAACGGACTATATACAGCAAACGGACAACAATTGTACGTCTCCCGAGGAGTTGGTTATCTGGGATTCGCCGGACGTATCGGCCAAAGACCGGAAATCACCTTAATCAAGTTAACCAACGATTGTAAATAATGAAATCTTCCCGGAAAAATTCTTTCAGTACTAGATTGACGATCTATATATTATCCGTTTGCACGGTCATATTTCTAGTCATCTTTATCATCTTGTATGTATTGCCGAGAATATCACAATACAAAAATGTCACGATGTACTCGGAACTAATCGCTGAACAGGCAGAAAATCAAATTAAAGAACAAGGCAGGGTGATTGAAAGAATTAATTCCATGCTGAAACTCGAACCGATAAAAAACCTGCTTATTGCCGGAGATCGTAACACGTTCAAGTCCATCTTGAAAAACACTCCCGAAATATGTGGTTGCGCCTTGGAATATGAACCGGGATATAAAAATCATGATGTGTTTGTTTACCGCCATAAGGATTCCATTCATTTCAAGAAATTGTCACATGGTAGTATTCATTTTTCCACGGAACGTTTGGACAAAGACGCCCATGCTCAAAAAAAAACTTATTGGAGCAACTACTATTACAGTTTTTCCTATATCAAGCAACGGGTTTTCTCCCGTTTCGAGCCGATGTATGATTCGAAGAATCAATTCGTGGGGTATCTACGACTGGATATTTTCTTAGAAGAATTCACGGATTTTGTCAATCACCTGTCTCTCTATAAAACAGGTTATGCCTATCTGATGAACCGGAATGGTATTTTGATTGCCCACCCGAATCAAGAAATCCGGATGTTCAGTGATATTCGTAAATATGCGGAAACTAAAAATATTGATTATGAGAAAATCCTCAAAAGAGCCACGAAAGAAGAAAGCGGATCGGGTGAAATATCCATTGATCATGTTCGTTTCTTCGTGTATTTCAAACATATGCCTCACACGAAATGGGTATTGGTTGTTATCTGTCCGCATCACGAAGTGTTTGATTCTATCGCCCGTATTAACGATCTGGTCCTAATCTGTTGCATCTCTTGCTTGATTCTTCTCTTTTGGGTGGTTATCCGGGTGATCAAGCGTTTATTCTACCCGTTGAAACAATTCTCAACAGTCACACGCATAATTGCTGATGGTAATTTCAATGAACCGATACCCATGATTGGGAATAAGGACGAGATTCAGGAACTACGGGAATCATTTGTCTATATGCAAAAAAGGATCGTTGAATCGATCGAGAATCTTAGGATCAGCACGATCGAAAAAGAGAAAATAGAAAGTGAAATGCGTGTGGCTCAACGCATTCAAGAAAGATTCCTTCCCTCAATACCCCGAATCTCGAAATTCCATTTCTCCCTGTATGCCCGTCTGGAACAATCCAAGGCTGTCGGTGGAGATATGTACAGTTATTTTGTGAAAAGGAACTGCCTCTATTTTATCGTGGGTGACGTGAGAGGGAAAGGTATTCCGGCCGCTTTGTACATGGCCTCGGTTGCCACCCTCTTTAATTATATCGCTCCCCGGAAACGTACTTCCTCGGACATCTGTAATACTATTAATAATTACATGAGTGACAACGTGGAAGACGATATGTTCATCACCATGTTCGTCGGTATTCTCGATTTAAAGAACGGGATGCTATCTTATGCTAACGCGGGCCATCCTTTCCCAATTCTATGTACACGGGAAGGGAAAGAGGTGAAATTCCTTGAAGATTCATTGGGTATTCCAATCGGTGTCATGCGCACCATGTATAAAGAAAGCCGCTATCAAATGGAACGTGGCGATATGCTCTTCCTATACACGGACGGGTTGACCGAGGCCCAGAATTCTGAACGCCATTTTTACGGGAAGGAACGGGTGAAAAAGGTTATCGAATCCAACCCTTGTGACACCCCGCAACAACTGGTTCATATCGTCTTAGATGATCTGAAAGAATATACCGGGAATAGCCATGAAGAGGCGGACGATCTGACTTTGTTTGCAGTGCAATATTTATAAAAGGGATAGGGATAAAAGTCGTTTACCAAACCCCCTCCCCTTTTGATTCATTTTTTAAAATCCAGATCAACAACTTGTAAATAAGCTTTCAATAACTCTCCATCTTGGGGATTGGTGTTAGGTCCTATCGGCTTTTTTGTTTTCAGATCATAGATGTATGCCCCGTTATTCGTCACCACTGCCGCCGCATTCGTAAAAGAATAAAAAGCAAAAGGTTTGGCCGTCGGGTTCAACAGATTCTTGCTGTAATGGAATGCCTCGGCGTTCATTCCCAACTGGGCAAACAATGTTGCCACCATATCGGTCTGAGATCCCAATGTATTGACCACGGAATCCTGCACGTTCATCGCTCCTCCCGTGAAGATCATCGGAATTCGATAAGCCTCCGGCAAATGAGGTTGTAAATTCCCCACGTGACGGGTTCCATGATCGGCTACCAGCACGAATAAGGTATTATCCCAAAGCCCCGATTTCTTACACTTTTCAAAAAATTCTCCCAGACATTGATCCGTGTACGCAATCGCATTCTTCAACTTGGAACCGCTATCATCTCCCGGAATCTTTGTCTCCATAGGAACGATAAAGGGTTCATGACTACTCATAGTAAACGCCATATACATGAACGGTACTTGGGTAATTCGTAAATCTTCGTAAAGACGATCAAGCATATACCCGTCATGTACCCCCCATTTGAAACGGTTCTCGATGGCCTCTCCCGAAAAATCATCCTCGGTAACTGTACCCTGAAAACTCATGGTCACGTAAGAACGGAAGCCGCCAAAATTGAGATCCCCCGCATAATAAAAACGAGTAGAGTATCCTTCTACCTCGAAATTCAGCGGGAAACGGGGTTGTTCATAAGTCTTGTTCGGGTATTTCAACATGGATGCATTCGGATAAGCGGGGAAACCGCTGATCACCCCCAAAATACCCCGGTCTGAACGATTTCCGGTTGCGTATATATTAGAGAAAAATATCCCTTCCTTAGCTATTGCTTGTAAATTAGGCATGGCGTCCCAAGCGTTTAACGTGAATGTTTCCAACAAGAGTACCACCACGTTAGGTTTATTGGTTTTCAATACCTTGGGATAATCTCCCGTTTCCACATACACGCTATCCACCAACTGTTGAGCCTTATCCTCCGGCATAAAAGCATAATTTCCCTTTACCTTGTCAATATGCATTACCTCGTACAGGAAGTTCCATACCGGATTAATCGCAGCCTGATTCGCATACATATTTTTGTTATTGAAAAACACGAAACTCACGTTCATTGGGGCCACGTTGAAACCGCCTCTCACGGGAATAAACGCAACACCACCTAAAATAAGATATACGACACCGTGCCATAATGCCTCTCGTCTGTCCGTACGAAAAGTCTTGGCCACCCAACGGCGGTAAATCGCGTAAAAAACAGCCACCATGACCGCATAGAGTAACAAGAGCAACAGAATCAACCCTGTCGGAGTTGAGGCCATAGCCTCTCCGGGTGTCTTCAAGTAAAACAAGGGAGTCGCATCCATGTGATACCCCCAATTCTTGAATAATTCCAGATCTCCCACAATAATCAGACTCGATACCACTAAAAGCAAAAGTGTCAGGCAGGAGAAAATACGTTTCAATATTTTTGCGGATAAAAAGACACCTATTGCCATCAGAACACAGGACAACAAAATCACGTATCCGCCAAACGAAAGATCCATACGAAACCCTTTGGCAAAGATCATCATGTAATCATGTCCGGTAAGAGTGGCCGTCTCCTTATATTGATATATCAAGAACACCACCTTGGCCACCCATGAAAATACAATCCAAAAGAGGTAGTATTTCAGCAAAAACAGTAATTTATCACGCATAAATTTATTTTAGATTTTAAATTTTAGATTCCAACCGCACGAGTCCATCACTTTAACTACCCCTTACACAAGGGGAGAATGCGCTACATTGTTACATTGAAACGCTTTCTCGCGTCCGTCTCTCCCCCTGTGCAAGGGGGAGCCGGTGGGGGTAGTCCTTTCATTTTCAATTCTCCATTTTCAATTATTAAAACGGTGCTTTACTACTATTCGCCGGATTCTCGAAACTCTTGCCTCCCTCTTGAAAATCGGAATCCAATTGTGGCATTTGTGGAGCCGCATCCTCGTTCATCCGGGAGCCGAAAGTAACCGTCTTCACGGTAGAACCACCTGATGCAAACGGAGAAACCTCTTCCAGATCACAAAATTGTGCCAACTCGTTACGGAATCGCAACTGAATCTCTCCTACCGCACCGTTACGATGTTTGGCTATAATAATATCGGCAATCCCTTTCAAGCTGTTTCCCATACTGTCCTCCATAATCCCGTAACGTTCCGGACGGTGAATGAAAAGCACCATATCGGCATCTTGCTCGATGGCTCCAGATTCACGCAAGTCAGATAACATCGGTTTCTTGGCATCTCCCGTACGTTGTTCGACACCACGATTCAACTGGGACAAAGCGATCACCGGTATGTTCAATTCTTTGGCAATAATCTTCAACTGCCGCGAAATCATACTTACCTCCTGTTCCCGGTTTCCCCGCATATCCGCCCCGGCAGTCATCAACTGCAAATAGTCGATAATCAACACCTTGATCCCATATCTTTGTTGCAAACGCCGACACTTGGCCCGCAACTCGAATATAGAGAGGGCCGGGGTATCATCCACGTATATCGGGGCCTTGATCAAGGCTTTAATTTTCGAGTGTAACTGTTGCCACTCTTCCTCGCTTAACTTACCATTACGTATTTTCTCGGAACCCAACTCGGTCTCGCTGGCAATCAGACGGTTTACCAACTGCACCGAAGACATCTCCAAAGAGAATAATGCAACGGGCTGGTTATGATTCACCGCCATATTCCGGGTCATGGACAACACGAATGCCGTTTTACCCATAGAAGGACGAGCAGCAATAATCACCAGGTCGGAAGGCTGCCAACCGGAAGTCACTTCATCCAAAGCGTTGAACCCAGAAGGAACCCCACTCAATCCATCTGCGCGTTTACCGGCAATCTCAATTCCCTTGATTGCTTCATCAATCAAAGCATTAATAGCCGTTGTCTCTTTTTTTATATTTCCCTCGGCAATCTCGAACACCTGCTTTTGAGCCATATCTACCAAATCGGCCACGTCTGTTGCCTCGTCGTATGCCTTATTCTGTATGTCTGTACATACCCGGATCAATTCCCGCTGAATATATTTCTGCACCACGATACGGGCGTGGAACTCGATATGAGCTGCGGATGCCACCTTCGAAGTCAGTTGAGCCAGATAGTAATATCCCCCAATCTCTTCCAGTTCCCCTAAACGTTTCATCTCCTCGCTCACGGTAAGAATATCCACAGGTTCGTTGTTCAAGGAAAGGTTTTGAATTCCCCTGTATATCTTTTGATGTGCCTCCTTATAGAAACATTCCGGTTTCAAAAAGTCACTCACGGTAATAAACGCATCCTTCTCCAGCATCAGAGATCCCAAAATAGCCTCCTCCAGATCCACGGCCTGCGGTGGCATTTTTCCGTATTCGGTTTGTAACGATTTGTAATTATACTCCGGTTTTTTCGCCATATTAAATCACTTTTAACTCTTTCAATTTCCAGAAACAACGAACAGTTGCCCGCACGTCCGCCAAAGCATCATGAGCATTCTCGAATCCCTCCCCGAACAAAACCTGGTGTAACTCGGATAACTTCGGAGATTTGAATCCCTGTTTTCCACCCGGCAATTTACAATAATTCGTGGACATTTTCATCGTACAGTATTTCGGTTTCAGAAATAAAGAAGTCATCATCCGTTTCCGCTCGAATTCAGCCCCCACAATACATTCGTCAAAACTGATATTATGCCCGATCAAGGCATAGGCCACATCTATCTTATCCGAAAACAGCTCTAAGATTGATAACAAATCTTGCCCTTCCTCCTGGGCTTTTATCGTGGTAATCCCGTGTACACGGGATGCCTCCACCGGAATAGAAAACCCTTCCGGTTTAATAATATCGCTACGTTCCTCGATAACATTCCCCTTATCGTCACACATAATCCACGCAAGCTGTACCAACCGGGGCCAATTATCAACGTCTGTCACGGGAGCATTCCAACGCTGCGGAAGTCCCGTCGTTTCCGTATCAAAAAATAAAAACATCTTTACTATATTACGATTTATGACTTACGATTTATGACTTACGATTTATGATTTTCTTTACCACGCCTACACCTGAAATTATAAATCGTAAATCCGAAATTATTTCGTTTCGCCGTTTTCAAAACTCTTGTTATACTGGTGCATAGCCCGGTAGCTCATACCCATGCTGGAGAACCCACCATCATGAAACAAATTCTGCATGGTCACTTTGCGGGTCAAGTCAGAGAACAAGGTGATACAATAATTCGCACACTCATCGGCAGAGGCATTTCCCAACGGGGACATCCGTTCTGCAAAATCTATCAGAGAATCAAAACCTTTTATACCGCTACCAGCCGTAGTTACCGTAGGGGACTGTGAAATCGTGTTGACACGAACCCGTTTTTCTCGTCCGTAAATATACCCGAAACTACGGGCAATAGACTCCAACATCGCCTTGGCATCCGCCATATCATTATATTCGAACATGGTACGCTGCGCAGCCACGTATGAAAGCGCCACAACAGACCCCCATTCATTAATCGCATCCAATTTCTTCGCCGTTTGGAGAACCTTATGGAAAGAAATAGCCGAAATATCTAATGTCTTTTGTAAAAAATCGTAATCTAGATTATCGTAAGGACGTTTTTTTCTTACGTTCAACGACATGGCTACCGAGTGTAATATAAAATCAATCTTCCCTCCCAATAACTCCATCGCCTCTTTAAATAAACGCTCTAAATCCTCCTCACTAGTTGCATCAGCAGGAATCAATGGAACATTATTCTTCTCTGCGAAATCCTTGATCTGTCCCATCCGGATAGATAATTCAGTGTTCGTCAACACGATCTCTGCGCCCTCTTCCAAACATTTCTCTGCCACTTTCCACGCAATAGACATCTCATTCAATGCACCGAATATTATCCCCTTTTTTCCTTTCAATAAATTGTAACTCATAAAACTGTATTAAATTAAAAAATTCTTTCTACTATTAAAATTGACCGAGTAGTAACCGGGCATTCTCCAACGCTGCATCACTGACAACACTCCCGCTGATCATTCCGGCTATTTCCGCCACCCGCTCTTCATCTGTTAAACGACGGATACGGGAAATTGTTCCCACCTGATCGTCTTCTTTATATACCTTAAAGTGGTGATCTCCCGCCGCGGCAATCTGGGGCAGATGGGAAATACTAATCACCTGCATCCGGCGAGCCATCTCTTTCATCATCTCGGCCATCCGGTGAGCGATTTCCCCGGAAACCCCCGTGTCAATCTCGTCAAAGATTATGACCGGCAACTGTTTTGTACGGGATAGGATGTACTTCAGCGACAACATCAACCGGGAAATTTCACCCCCGGACGCCACTTTTACCAGCTCTCCTGGTTCCTGATTCTTATTCGCCGAAAACAGAAAATTCACATCATCTTTTCCCGTGGCTGTAAAATGATCCAACGGGGTGATCATAACCCTGAACACGGCATGTTTAATCCCCATGCTTACTAGCAATCCCCGCATCTCTTCTCTCAATTTCTCCTCCGATGCCACACGGGCTTTATGTAGCTTACCCGCCAACGAATCCATTTCCGTCTCCACGGACTTAATTTGTTTTTCCAATATTTCGATCTGTTCCGCAAAGGATTGTATTCCTTTCAACTTCTTCCCTAACTCATCCTTTAAAGCGATCAGTTCCTCGACTTTTTCCAACCGGTGCTTGTGTAGCAAATCATACATCACGTTCAATCGCTCGTTGATCACGTCAACTCTTGCCGGGTTGTATTCCACTCGTTCCGCCATTCGTTCCGATTCATCGGCTATATCTTCCAGTTCGAGAATCACCGAACTCAAACGCTGCTCGTAGTCAGTGGCCTCTTTCACAATTCCCTCCAATGTTGCCATTCTATTTTTCACCCCTTTCAAGGCCTGAATAACGGGATTATCCGATTCCGTTAATACATACGTCGATTCGGAAAAGGCAGATTTAATATTCTCCGCGTTATTCAACACGGCCAGCTCTTCCTCCAACTCCTGCTGTTCTCCTTCTCGCAGACGGGCTTCATCCAGCTGGTTAAACTGGAATTTCAAATAATCTTCCTCTTGCTCGGCCTCTTTTGCCCGCTGTTTTAGTGAAGTCAGTTCTGACAACAATCCCTGTCGGCGGGTATATTTTACCCGGTAATCTTTCAACAACGCTTGATTACCGCAAAAAGCATCCAGTATTTCCAATTGATATTCCGGTTGCCCGATAAGTAAGGACTGATGTTGTGAATGTACGTCGATCAAGAAACTCCCAAACTCTTTCAATAATTTGTTATTAACGGGAGTATCATTAATAAACGCCCTCGATTTGCCGTCTGCCGTCAATTCTCGTCTCACAACCACCTCGTCGTCATAATCCAAGTCGTTATCAGCAAACCATGGCTGTAAATCGTACCCCACGACATCATACGTGATCTCGACCACGCATTTCCTGTTCTTATCCATAATGGCTGCAACATCAGCCCGCTGTCCCAACGTCAGCCCGATCGCACCCAACAAAATGGATTTTCCCGCACCTGTTTCCCCGGTAATAATCGTAAATCCCTTCTCTAGCTCGATATTCGTTTTATCGATCAAAGCGTAATTTCCTATATGGATGTTCTTTATCATTCCTACAACCTTTATTGCATAAATCATGCGAAAGTACTAATAATTTTCCATTTTCAATTTTCCATTTTCAATTTAATTAGTACTTTTGCGCACCGGTTTAAACATATAGTTCTTTATAAAATGACAAGTAGAAGATTAATTAGAATTAAAGTTTTACAGCTTTTATATTCTTACACGAAGAAAGAGGGAGTGACAATTACGGAAGTGGAAAGAGATTTGTTCAAAAGTATAACCAAAAGTACGGATTTATACTACCACGTTTTCCTCTTAATCACGGAAATCCAACGTCGTGCATTTTTAAAAATAGATGCTGCCCGTAATCGGAAACTTGCATCACAAAGAGAGTTAAACCCGAACACCCGCTTTATTGACAACCCGGTAATCAATCAAATTGCCAATAACCGGAAATTCAAGACCTATGTTTCCACGAATCTGGTCTCCTTGAACGAGTGTCAAGACGTGGTCGCCTTGCTGCATGACCGCATGATGGAAATGGATTTTTTCAAGCTTTACATGTCCAAACCCAGCGTGACTTACGAGGATCACAAGAAACTCGTGCTTGACATGATCACGGAATTAATCGCAGAAGATGAAGATTTCGACCAAGCCATGGAAGAAAAGAATATTTTCTGGAATGACGATTTTGAACTCGTGTTGAGTATCGTGTACAAAACGGTGAAGAATATGAAAGAAAGTTATTCTGAAGACACCGTTTTCTTTATCTCCTTATATAACGAAGAAGAAGACTTGAGTTTTGCGAAAACCCTGTTCCGAAAATCCATTCTCGATATGAAGGAAAACCTGGAATTAGTGGATCAGTTCACAACCAACTGGGAACTCGACCGTATTTCCGACATGGATAAATTAATTATGGATGCAGCAATCTGCGAACTGAAATATTTCCCTTCTATCCCCGTGAAGGTGACTCTGGACGAGTATATCGAGATTTCCAAGAACTATTGTTCCCCGAAAAGTAGCGGGTTTATTAACGGAGTTCTCGACAAAACCGTAGCTCTTCTGAAAGAAAAGAATGAAATCAGAAAAGTCGGTCGAGGTTTGATGGAATAGTTATAAAACAAGGGGCTATCCCAAAAGTCATTTATTTCAAAAAACTCCTCCGTCATTTCGTGCCACCTCCTCTATAAACAGAGGAGGAGTTGGTAACAATATCGAGTACAAATCAACTAGAAGTTACCGTCCCCACCTCGGTAAGTTATCGTTAACTTATCGAATACTTATCGAATAGTTACGCATGCGACACTAGTGAGAGTATACTGAGAAACAGAAGAATAACTAACGAAATAGGACCCATTCACACTTACCACACAAAATATTAGTTAACAGATCACCTATTTATCCCAATAAATAAAGGGTGACTTTTGTCACCCTTTACATTCTAAACTAAACTAACCAAACTTTTGTATCACTACAATAGTCAACTCATACGCTATATTAGCTTCGTAAATATAGAATATAAATATTAAAAAAACAAGTTTTTTTAATATTTACTTGAAAAATCTTTAGCCTGATAATTCTTAATATACTCCATCGCCTCTTCCACCGTATTCACAACAGTATACAGCCCGTCATAAGCCTTCGACACGAATCCTTCCTTGCGAATATTACTGATAAAAAGGAAAAAATACTCGTAAAAATCGTTCGTATTAAGGAAAATAATTGGTTTATTATGTATTCCAAGCTGTTTCAAGGTAATCACTTCCGTGATTTCCTCCAGCGTTCCCCATCCTCCAGGTAAAGCGATAAAAGCATCCGCTTTTTCACGCATCATGCTCTTTCGTTCTTTCATATCGGGAGCCACGATTAATTCGGAAATACCTTCTGCCGAAACACCCCGGTCCACGATGCATTGCGGAATGATCCCGGTCACCTCACCCCCACCATTTTTCACGGCATCCGACACCTCACGCATCAACCCGCAATTTGTTCCGCCGTATAGCAACTCCCATCCCCGCATCACGATCTCTTTCCCCAAATCAGCCGCAGCCTCAAAATACACGTTATCAACACTCTCCGATGATGCACAAAACACACAAATTTTCATAAATTAAAAGTTACAGTTTGCAAGTCATTCATTTCATAAAACAAATTGCAGATTAATAGTACAAACCTGTACCCCATTAACCTGCAACTTGAAACCACATTGACGATTAAGCGTCAATATTAGCGTATGTAGCGTTCTGTTCGATAAACTGTCTACGAGGTGGAACATCGTCACCCATAAGCATGGAGAAAATTCGGTCTGCCTCGGCAGCATTCTCGATCGTCACCTGACGCAACGTTCTGCCATCGGGAGACATCGTCGTGTCCCACAACTGTTCTGCTGTCATTTCACCAAGACCTTTGTAACGCTGGATATGCAAACTGCTCTCTTTACCCGCTCCCATTTCCTGGATCAATTGCAAACGCTGTTCTTCCGTCCAGCAATAGCGTTGCTCCTTTCCTTTCTTCACGGAGTAAAGAGGCGGAGTTGCGATATACAGATAACCGTTTTCAATCACCGATCTCATGTAACGGAAGAATAATGTCATAATCAACGTGGCAATGTGCGCCCCGTCAACGTCGGCATCGGCCATGATCACGATCTTGTGGTAACGTATTTTTTCCAAATTAACTGCTTTACTGTCTTCGGCCGTACCAATCGTGATACCCAAAGCCTGGAAGATCATCTTGATCTCCTCACTTTCCCACACGCGATGGGCCAACGCTTTCTCCACGTTCAGGATTTTACCTCTCAATGGTAGGATTGCCTGGAATTTACGGTCACGCCCTTGTTTAGCCGTACCCCCTGCCGAGTCTCCCTCGACAAGAAATATCTCGCAGTTCTCCGGGTTATTGTCCGAACAATCCGCCAATTTACCGGGCAAACCGGAACCGGAAAGCACCGTCTTCCGTTGCACAAGTTCACGGGCTTTACGGGCCGCATGACGAGCTTGTGCGGCAAGGATTACCTTGTCCACGATAGCACGGGCATCTTTCGGATGTTCCTCCAGATAATTTGCTAATGCAACACTCACTGCTTGAGCCACGGCCGACCCGACCTCAGTATTACCTAACTTAGTCTTGGTCTGTCCTTCGAATTGAGGTTCTGCCACCTTCACGGAAATAATAGCTGTTAGACCTTCACGGAAATCCTCCCCGCTAATATCAAACTTCAACTTGCTTAACATCCCGGAATTATCGGCATACGTCTTCAAGGTTTGCATCACTCCCCGACGGAATCCGGCAAGGTGTGTTCCCCCCTCGATCGTGTTGATATTATTCACGTAAGAGTAAACATTTTCCTTGAACTCCGTATTGTAATGCATGGCCACCTCGATCGGAATTCCATTCTTCTCGGTCGTGATATGAATGGTTTCATCAATCAATTTTTCCCGGGTTTCATCCAAGTATTCCACGAATTCACTCAATCCCTTTTCCGAGTAGAAAACTTCAGACTTGAACTCATTTGTGTCTGAATCAATTGTTCGTTTATCGGTTAACGACAAACGGATCCCCCGGTTCAGGTAAGCCAACTCCCGCAAACGGGCAGCTAAAATATCATATTTATATTCTGTTACATAAAATATAGAATCATCCGGCTTGAAATAGATCGTCGTACCCGTCCGATCCGTCTCGCCAATCACTTGCACATCTGCTAACGGGAATCCTTTACTGTACTCTTGGCGCCAGATTTTACCTTCACGATAAATGGTTGCGACCAATTTTGTAGAAAGTGCGTTCACACAAGATACACCCACCCCGTGAAGTCCCCCGGAAACCTTGTAAGAACCTTTATCAAATTTACCACCGGCATGCAGAATTGTCATCACGACTTCCAGAGCCGAGCGATTCTCTTTCTGGTTCATTCCCGTCGGAATTCCACGTCCATCGTCAGACACGCTGATCGAGTTATCCTCGTTAATCGTTACATCAATATTTTTACAATAGCCAGCCAACGCCTCGTCAATCGAGTTATCGACCACCTCGTACACCAAATGATGCAACCCTTTCGTATTAACATCTCCAATATACATGGACGGACGCATACGAACGGCCTCTAACCCCTCCAACACTTGAATACTATCAGCCGAATACTCGTTATTCGTTTGCTCTATTTCTTCACTCATGTTCTGCTCTAATTCTTCACTCATATGATATATTTAATTGTTTTTTCTTATTTCTTATATTCGCTAAACTGTTCATTCACAGCCGGAATTTTATCCCGACACGAAACACACAAATATACGAAAAATCAGCTATAATATCGAAAGTATTAAGATATATTTTCCTCTCGTTAACACACCAATTGAATCGTCATCTATAATGCCGGAATTTCAAATATCCTTACTCTTGAATCATCTACAACAATTTTAACTCATAACTTCAATCGCAACATCACGCATCACCTTAAATCCCAATCGTTCGTCCTCCCCGCAGCCCATTGGGAGTGCATTCCAATCTATCGTGGAAACTCCTAATTGACGACATTTCTCGATCAACGCCCCAATCACCCGAGTCGCAAGCCCAGTATGACGATACTCTGGAAATACAACTATATAGAAATTAACAAGTTGACATCATTTAGATTGGCTTTCCTTATCTTCATTTCTTCGGGGTATTGGCTGCCTGTCAGGCAAACATTTCATATATCGTTCTAAACGCTCAAACTGTTCCCGAATCGGGGAATATTCCATTTCATCTATTTTCTCCCGATACAAATCAAACAAACCGAGAGTTCCCCGCTTGTCATAAGTATTCAAATAATATAAACAGATGCCATGCAAAATACGTTCCCCAGTCCACACGGCCAAAGGAGCCCAACCGGAAACATTAAAAATATCCAGGGCTTTCTCAACCTTCTCATAATCGTTCATTTCCTTAAAAAAAGAAAGTCCCACGCTCTCGAACTCCACGATCCACTTTTGCACGAGTGAATGAAGCTTTGCTATTTTCATCTGAAACCACGGCTTATCATCCAAAGGTATTCCCAAATACTTATAAGCCCACCCGACATCCAGCACGCCGCAAATAGGCATACAGTCCTTTTCCAATATAGCCTCCTTGTATAATTGACTGACTTTCTTACAAGTTACAAAGTACTCCGTACGCAAAGACAACTGATCATTCTCCCAATTCGTGAATCGAAGAATACACTCGTTCTTCCATTCACGATCCTCATAAACAAACACATTTTTAGCCTTCATGAAATGATAGCCATGCCTTTCCATGACCGGAACAATTTGCTCAATAAAAAGCCCCTTGATACCTTCACCTTTCATTTTCGTATGCATATGCTTATCTATAAATTTAGTGCCTGACCCTTTTTATCAACAACAAAGAGAATAAAATTTTCTTTATTTTCCCTATAAAAGTTCATAAAGTTTACAAACTTTTTATTTATTACCTATATACAATTCGGCCACAAAACGTGATTCACGAGATACCGGTGTTAAATTTATATATCCGGACACGATTCGCCCCGTCTCCATCAGCAAGGGATACATGTCTCTATTCTTCTCTACCGATTGCATGATTTCTCCCGGCCTGGGAGAAAAGTGAATATTAAAAACACCCTCAACACTCTCTTGTAAATAACGCTGCAAAGCGATTGAAACGATTCCCATGTTATAACGCAGATTTATCTCGACACAAGGCTGCACACCGAATTCTCCCGACTCGCCTTCGTATATCATCATATCCACCCCCAAGTATCCCACGTATTTCCCGTGAAATACCGTCGTCACCACCTTTTCCAACTGTTCACGGATTTCATGTAGGAACCCCGTTCCCGTATATTTTGCAATCATCCCTTCCAAACTAGAATTCGATGCCACCTTGTTCCCCTCGTATTCTCCCCGCCGACTTGTTTGAAAAACAGAATACCCCAAAAAATTCAGGTGAAATAAACGGTCCATTTCAAACTCCATGGCAAAATCCAGCACCCGATTCAATCTTTTTTCCACCATCACGTACCCTTGTTTACGCAAGATACCGGATAAAACTTCTTCTTCTTTACACGTCATCTGTCCTTTCGGGATAAAAAGAATACCTTTACCGGAAGAGGACCAAGGAGCTTTCACCACTATATCTTCCTTTTCCGACAACGACCTGATTCCTGCCAACGTGTTACATTCACGAGGAATGATATCCTCCCCTATACAGGGAATAGCCCGTACCATCTCAGCCAAACAAGTGGCAGCCATTCGCCTGCTATATAAATCCCTCCGTTTATCACTCCACGTTGACATGACACTCTCCCTGAACTGCTCGTTACAACGACTTTTCAACTCTTTCAATAAAGAGTGAACCCGGGGACTCCATCCCCAAGGCTTTATCTCGTTAAAAGAAAGTAATTGAGCTTTTTCCCAGATCACCGGTTTACAATCCAAACCAAAAATTTCTTCTCGACTTTTCATAAAGTCGAAGTCCGGCATCTTCGTCACCAACACATAATCCCCTTTTCCGGCCAAATATGCAGATAAAAACGCCAGATCATCGGCCATAATGGAAATATTCGCCTTTGGCGTGTAACCATTTGTTCCATTGGCTATTGAAATTTCATTATCCGGATTAAACAGGTATAAATCTTGCATAAATGTTAAATTTTAGAGCAAAAGTAACACTTTTGGCTTAAATTTTGTATTACATATAAAAGTTTAAATAAAGAGGAGATGAACGGTTATCCGCATTTATACAGATTTTAAATTAATAACAACAAGTTTCATTTATTTTGCGAAAAGTGAAACATTCATTTCGTGATTACCGTAGGATATATCGTGTAAGACTTGATAATGATTGAAAAATAAAACTTTAAATAAATAGATGAGATGATTTTACAACTAGCTTTCGTTTTAACAGCAATCATCATCGGAGCGCGTCTAGGTGGTATCGGACTGGGTGTCATGGGAGGTATTGGATTGGGAATTCTGACATTCGTGTTCGGACTGCAACCCACGGCCCCGCCTATTGATGTTATGCTTATGATCGTGGCGGTTATTTCTGCGGCAGCATGTATGCAGGCTGCCGGAGGATTGGACCTTATGGTCAAGGTGGCCGAACGCTTATTAAGAAAGAATCCGGCACACGTCACAATTCTAAGCCCGTTAGTAACTTACGCATTCACGTTTATCGCCGGTACTGGCCACGTTGCCTATTCCGTACTTCCGGTAATCGCTGAAGTTGCCACGGAAACCAAAATTCGCCCGGAACGTCCCCTAGGAATTGCCGTGATCGCTTCCCAACAAGCCATTACCGCCAGTCCAATTTCTGCTGCCACGGTAGCATTACTGGGCTTACTAGCCGGTTTTGACATTAGTTTGTTTGACATTTTGAAGATCACGATTCCCGCCACGCTAATCGGTGTACTCATCGGTGCCTTCTTCTCCATGAAAGTCGGGAAAGAACTCGTTGATGACCCGGAATATCAAAAACGTTTGAAAGAAGGTGTGTTCAATGACAAGAAATACGAACTGAAAGACGTTGCCAACCAGAGAAGAGCAAGTCTGTCTGTTTTTGTTTTCATTATCGCCACGGTATTCATCGTGTTATTCGGTTCGTTTGATACCATGCGCCCTTCATTCATGATCAATGGCGAACAAGTATTATTAGACATGCCAGCTATCATTGAAATATTAATGTTATCCGCGGCAGCTATCATATTATTAATAACTCGTACAGACGGGTTAAAAGCCGCACAAGGTTCCGTCTTCGGGGCCGGAATGCAAGCGGTAGTAGCCATCTTCGGAATCGCTTGGATGGGAGATACTTTCTTGCAAGGCAACATGGCAGAATTAAAATCTTCTATCGAAGAAGTCGTTAGACAAATGCCCTGGTTGTTCGGTATAGCCCTGTTCGTGATGTCTATCCTCTTATACAGCCAAGCCGCTACCGTCCGGGCGCTCATGCCTCTCGGCATAGCCTTGGGAATATCGCCTTACATGCTGATCGCCATGTTCCCGGCCGTCAACGGGTATTTCTTTATCCCGAACTACCCCACCGTGGTAGCCGCCATTAACTTCGACCGAACGGGTACAACACGAATCGGCAAATACGTGCTGAACCACTCGTTCATGATGCCCGGACTTGTCGCGACCATCGTGGCCGTTGGACTTGGACTGCTCTTTATACAGATTTTTTAAATACTCTAATTATAAGTAAATTTTAAATTACAGGTTATGAAAATGTTTAAGAATTTAAGTTTGCTGGTAGCCCTAGTGCTATTCTCTGTTGCGACCACGTTCGCACAAAAGTTGCCTAACATCCATATTCTGGCAACAGGAGGTACGATCGCCGGAACCGGAGCTTCTTCAACCGGAACCAATTACACAGCCGGACAGGTTGCCATCGGTACACTTTTATCGGCTGTACCCGAAATTCAGAAAATAGCCAATGTAACCGGAGAACAAATCGTTAAGATCGGTTCACAGGATATGACGGATGACGTGTGGTTAACACTTGCCAAAACAATCAACAAATTATTGGCAAGAAAAGACATTGACGGAATCGTGATCACCCACGGAACCGACACGATGGAAGAAACCGCCTATTTCTTGAATCTTGTCGTGAAAAGTAACAAACCGGTTGTACTTGTAGGTGCCATGCGTCCCTCTACCGCTCTTAGCGCTGACGGCCCGTTAAACTTATACAATGCCGTGGTTGTTGCAGGAGCAAAAGAATCCATGGGTAAAGGAGTTTTAGTTTCCATGAATGGTATTATTCTCGGAGCTCACAGTGTTTTAAAAATGAACACGATTGATGTTCAAACTTTCCAAGCACCGAATTCAGGAGCCCTTGGCTATGTTTACAACGGCAAAGTATTCTACAATCAATCTCCGTTAAAAAAACACACCAGTCAATCCATATTTGATGTAACGAACCTGAACTCTCTTCCGAAAGTGGGTATCGTGTACAGCTATTCAAACATGGAAGGTGACGTTGTTAAAATGATGGCTAATAGCGGTTACAAGGGAATTATTCACGCCGGATTAGGTAACGGAAATATCCACAAAAACGTGTTCCCGGAATTAATCAACGCACGTAACAAGGGAATTCTTATCGTACGTTCAACCCGTGTACCGACAGGACCGACCACGCTTGACGCAGAAGTAGATGACAATCAATACAAATTCATCGCTTCTCAAGAATTGAACCCTCAAAAATCAAGAATCCTCTTGATGTTAGCTTTGACTAAGACTAACGATTGGAAACAGATCCAACAATATTTCAACGAATATTAATTCATAAAAGCACCAAGTCCTGTTTTAAAGGACTCAGTGCTTTATTCTATTTGTAATTCTAGTTATAATAACTAGAAATTAGGAAATTATATTTTTATCAAAACGCAGAACATGAAAAAATTAGCTTTATTAATACTTGTTATGGGTTGCGCAGCTGGTGCTTTCGCACAAAATGCCACGAACGAAAAGACTCTTTTCGAACGAGTAACCCAAATAGAGAAAAAAATGGACTGGTTCAACTTCTATTTGAACATGCAAGGTTCTTTTGATGCCAGTTTCAACTATGACCAAAGCGGACTAAGCGAGGCTGCATTCAAGATGCGTCAATTCCGTATTGAAGCAAAAGGTAACATCACCCCTTGGTTGTCCTATCGCTGGAGACAACGTCTGAACCGTGGGAACAACGGTGGTAACAATATAGACAATATGCCTACTTCCATTGACATCGCAGGTATTGGGGTAAAATTAAATGACCAGTTTTCATTCTTTGCCGGAAAACAATGCGCCGCATATGGTGGTATCGAATTTGACTTGAATCCGATCGAAATCTACGAATATAGCGATATGATCGAGAACATGAGTAACTTCATGACCGGTTTGAACATCGCTTACCAGATTTGTGACAACCATCAACTCCAATTCCAAATTTTGGATAGCCGTAACGGTTCTCAGGATGAAACATACGGTCCCGGATTTGAAAAAAGCCGTGCCCCACTCTTGTACACGTTAAACTGGAATGGTAACTTGTTCGATGGAATCTATAAAACTCGTTGGTCAGCATCCGTGATGTCCGAAACAAAAGATAAGCAAATGTATTATTATGCTTTAGGTAACGATTTCACGTTCTCTAAAAAAGTAAATATGTTTGTAGACTTCATGTATTCTGATGAACAAATCGACCGGAAAGGTATCATTACCGGGATTGTAGGGAATGAAGACGGCCATAACGCTCTTGATGCAGAATACCTGTCCGTGGTGACAAAAGTAAACTACCGTTTCCAACCGAAATGGAATGCTTTCGTGAAGGGAATGTATGAAACGGCCTCCGTGTCAAAAACACGTGGTGACATCGAAAAAGGAAACTATCGTACTTCTTACGGTTACTTGGCCGGTATCGAATACTACCCGTTAGAAGACAGCAACCTGCATTTCTTCTGTACTTTCGTGGGACGTTCTTACAAATTTACTGATCGTGCCGCTCAAAAAGGATACAACACGCAAAGATTGGAAGTCGGGTTTATATACCAATTACCGATGTTCTAACAAACAAGAAATGATACAATTACGAGAGGGAATATATTTGAATATTCCCTCTTTTGATTTATCTCATTTTATTTTGAAATTGTTTTAACGAGTGTTATTTTTGTACCATATTAGAGCAAAGATTTACAATCTAAATTTAGAAACAAAACTATTACTATGAAAAAAACTAATCTACTCACTATTTTAGTATTAAGCGGAAGCATTATTTTTTCAGGATGTGCATCCATGAGTAACACGGGCAAAGGCGCTGCTATCGGGGCCGGTGGTGGAGCCGCACTTGGAGCCGGTATCGGAGCCTTGGTTGGTAAAGGTAAGGGAGCTGCCATCGGGGCAGCCGTGGGTGGAGCCGTTGGAGCAGGAACCGGAGCTTTAATTGGTAGAAAGATGGATAAACAGAAAAAAGAGTTAGAAGCCATTGAAGGGGCTCAGGTTGAAACTGTTACAGATGCTAATGATCTACAAGCCATTAAAGTGACTTTTGATAACGGTATATTGTTCGCCACGAACTCTAGTCAATTAAGTTCATCTTCCAGAGATGCCTTGACGAAATTTGCCACGTCGTTAAAAAACTCTCCGGAAACAGACATCACGATCTACGGCCACACGGATAACACCGGAACCCGTGCCGTAAATGAAAGAATATCCAAAGAACGTGCGGAAGCTGTTGCAAACTTCCTAGTTGGAAACGGGATTGCCCGCAACAGAATCACCACGGAAGGCCTAGCATTCGATCAACCGGTAGCCGACAATAGTACAGCAGAAGGACGTGCCAAAAACCGTCGTGTAGAAGTATACATCACGGCAAGCGCAAACATGATCAAACAAGCAGAAGAAGGTACCTTGAAATAAGATACAATCACAAGTAACCACTAAAAGCTGGAAGGCTGTTTTCGAACGATCTCCAGCTTTTAGTTTTTTTTAATTCAATAACAATGATGAAAAAGAAACTATCACTAATCACGCTATTAGCACTATCGGTACAGGGTCTGTTTGCCCAAGGCCTGTTATCCCACCTAAACGACACGACAAACAAACGCTCCCTTTTCGAAAGAGTGACCAACATTGAAAAAAAGAATAATCTTTTCAATTTGAAACTACATATGCAAGCCACGTTCAACGGTGCATTTACCGATGGGACATTCAAGCAGGCCGCTTTCAAAATGAACCAACTCCGTTTGGAAGCCCGCGGGAACATCAATGACTGGCTTTCTTATCGCTGGCGTCAACGCTTGAACAGCAGCAACACGCCTCACGCACTGGATAACCTCCCCTCCTCCATCGATTATGCCATGCTCTCCGTACGTTTGACCGACAAGCTCGTTACCTCCATCGGTAAACAGGCGGCAGCATACGGTGGTTTCGAGTACGATTTGGACCCGATTGAAATCTACCAATACAGTGATATGATCGATTATATGCTCTTCGATTTCATGACCGGAATCACGTTCTCCTATCAAATCACCCCTACTCAAGAAATAGCCTTACAAGCCGTGAACAGCCGGACAGCTTCCATGGATGATATTTACGGGCAACTCCCGGGAGACGTGGAAGAAAGCCGTGTTCCTCTCGCTTACACGGCCAACTGGAACGGCAACTTCTTCAACGACAAGTTAAAAACCCGCTGGTCATACTCCTTACTTAGTCTGGCAAAAGGGTATAACAATCACTTTTATGCCATCGGTAACGAACTGGATTTAGGAAAGTTCAACATGTACCTCGATTTCTACCTTTCCGATGAAGAACTCGACAACCGAGGCATCATTTCAAGCCTCTACCGTCTTCAAGGGGATGCCGATTGTATCAAAAATGCCCGTTACGAATCTTGGGTCACCAAATTAAACTACCGATTCCAACCCAAGTGGAATATTTTCGTGAAAGGAATGTACGAGAATGCCTCTATTTACAAACATATCGATCAATTAGAAAAAGGGAAATACCGGACAGCTTACGGATATTTCGGTGGGATCGAATACTATCCAACAATGGAAAACCTACACTTCTTCGCATCGTACATCGGGCGTTCTTATCGATTCACGGGTAAGGCCAAAGCATTGGGAGCCGAAAACTACTCCACCTCAACTTTATCCATCGGATTAATCTACCACATCCCGTTATTTTAGATTTACAAAATAAATAAGGGCAACCTTTTAAAGGTTGCCCTCTTCCCTGTCTCGGCACCCCGACACAGAAAAAAACAACACACACATGAATATCAATAGCTTCTTCTTCCCACTCTCGCGTTCAAGAAAAAGCATTTACTAACCCTCCTTTTTCGAGGATTTTCTGAAACTCCGCATCAACATAAGGGAGCTTGTACGCTCTCTCGTTCAAATATAACAGATGATTTTCATCATCTATCGTCAGTTGTTCCCCTGACGTGTAAGCATCCACCACAGCCCAATCAACAAGAATTCGTAACCCATGGTTAATAGCCATACGATAAAAATCCCGGTTCACCGACTTCGCGATCACCAATTTCACCCCCACGGCCACCAATCCCGTCGCCGCGTGTTTCACGAGTTGACCACACCCGAAATTCTCCCCGGCAATAATAATATCTCCCGGTTTCACGTCGCAAGTGAAATTCGGGTCCAATCCTTTAAACAAATAAGGTTTAATCTCCTCCACCTGTTCAAGCGTTAATCGACAGGTCAATTTTTCCGAGAAAATCTGGTTACTCGATATATTGTCTATATCCCCGTAATTCCACACCCCGTTACTCTTGCGGTAATCATATTCTCCCAACACGACAGGTTCAACCTGGGGAATGTTATACTTATACTGCGTTCCCTCGAAATGAATCATCGGGGTCAATTCCCCTCGCAAAGCAGTCATGGCCACGGTTGCCGGGGAAGCAATATATTTCTCAACACCGGAGTGATTCGTCCCCCCGATGTACTGGCTATTGGCGGTAGAGATAAAACGGCTATTCCCGACAGACGCCACGCGTCCCACTCCCAAGCAAGGTCCGCAACTGGAGCCGAGAACCATCGCCCCCGACTGTGCGATCTTATCAATAATACCCTCTTCAACCGCCCGTAAATATATATCCCTGGAAGCCGGAACCACGAATAATTGGAACCCGTTAGCAATATGTTTACCTTCCAAAATCATGGAGACCAAGCGTAAATCCTCCAACCGTCCCGAAGCGCAAGCCCCGATGAGCCCTTGCTGTATTTTCAGCCCGACAAGCTCCTCCACTCCTTGGAGAACATTATTGCCCGTATCATACACCATCGGAAAGACATTGGCCAGATCAATCTCTATAAACCGGGAATAAACAGCCTCTTCGTCCGCCCAAACGCCCCGCACCGCCGGCTCGTTAAAATAGTCAGCCAACCGGTCGTCCGGAGGGAAAGCAGAACTGACCACTCCCATTTCCGTGGAAATATTGGCTATCGTCATTCGATCATCGATGGACAACGAGGCAACCCCTTCCCCGTGATACTCGATCGCCAACCCGTTCACGTCCAGCTTACTCAATATACCCTTGATCCATAAAGCCAAATCTTTAGCGAACACCCCTTCCGGCAGACGGTTCTTTAAAACGATCTTCACGGTTTCAGGCACCCGGAACCACATTTTTCCCGTTTTCCATAACACAGCCGTCTCTGTTTTATTAATCCCCATGGCTAACGTGTTAAAGGCTCCCGCCGTGGCGGTATGCGAATCGCTCCCAACAACCAACATTCCCGGACGTACCAACTCGGAAATAATCTGGTGACCGATCCCGCGGTCACAGTCATAGAAATGCTCTATCCCCTGCTCTTCCACGAAATCCCGTATCGAATTATATTCCAACGATAACTCGTTGATTACTCCCGACACCTTCCCGTCCAGCACGATCACCAGCTGGGAAGGATTGTACACCCGGGTTCCATGAATTCGTTCAAACAAAAACCTAACCCGTGCCGAATTATCGTGACTCATCACGTAATCCGGTTCACGGACCACGATACTCCCACGTTCGGCATTTAATATCTTCTCTACAAATGTTCGCATATATTGAATTTAGAATTTAGAAATCAAAATTTAGAATGAACATCTCACCCTGAATCTCATTTTCTAAATTTACATTGCACTTTGTCTAAAACAGCTTTTATCTTCTCCACGTCACTATAATACTGCTCGTATTCCGGTAGTCCCGGAACCCCACCCATAAACACGTTCGGGTTACGGAATTCCATTTCACTATCCCGACCGCTTTTCCCGCTCAAGTGAATAGCATCCACCCCTGATTTTATTAACGTGCTGGCATTCGCGGCATTCACGCCACTTCCCGCCATAATTTGCACGCGTCCCCTCGCCTGCTTTACCAAGGCTTTAATCCGCTCCATTCCCTCGTTTACCGTGTTGCGTCCTCCCGATGTCAAAATCCGGTAACACCCGGCCTCTATAATCCCCTCCAAAGCCTCTTCCATATCCCGAGTCATATCTATCGCCCGGTGAAACGTTACTTTTAAAGGAGCCGCCAACTCGACCAATTCCCGCGTACGTCGCACGTCAACCGAACCGTCAGCGTTCAATATTCCCAACACGACTCCATCCGCCCGGCACGCTTTGGCAAACCGGATATCCTCCTTCATCATCTCGAATTCTAGGTCGGAATAAAGAAAATCACCCCCTCTAGGGCGAATCATCACGTAAAGTTGTATGGACAACTTTTCCCGGGCCATACGAATCATGGCCGCGGAAGGGGTTGTCCCCCCATCATACATTCCAGAACACAATTCTACCCGGGACGCTCCCGCCAACTGGGCATTCAAGCACGATTCCAAAGAAAAAGTACATATTTCGACCTCAATATTATTCTTCATTCCACTCTGTCAATTTATTAATTCGCTTTACGAATATAACAAAATTATTGACAAACTTCAAATAAAAAATTAGGATAAAATGCACCTTGACCCTCAAGTTATTTCTAACTTACATACATTCAACAGAGTACCTCATGTCAAAAAAGAATCGCGGGAGAAACAATGATTCTTAGCCTGTATCGCCTTATTATAATCCATTATTGGAATACACGTGTGCGCTCTTGAAACATATTCATTATTTAACGTTTCCCCCACCTGTTCCCCACCTGTGTTATAGTGGTGGGGAACAGGTGAAGAAGTGGTGAGAGAGTGGTGGAGAAGAAAGAGGTTAAGTGAGATTATTTCGTTTCTCAAGACCCGTGGGGCCTAAGAGAGAATGAAAGAAGGGTGAATTTACGATATGTTAAATGAATTCAGACTTGTTGGCGAGAATAAATTAACATTAAATATATAATGTATGCGATTTACAATCAATAAACGTGAAAATAACAACGGGAATATTTTGATTTTGCATGACAATATTGCTATACAGGCTTTCACGTACGAGAGAAACAAAGACTATCGTGACACATGTATAGAAAACACAAAGTACGACGAAACCGGGAAAGATTTAATGCTGGAGGCTTGAACGCCCCCAAACCATAATTATATATAGAAATCCATCCCGAAGAGTTCCTCGAAATATTTCTTCACGATCGTTTTCACTTCCGCCACGGGAACCTCTGCCCCCACCTCTTTCGCGATAGAAGTTACCCCCTTATCCACGAAGCCGCACGGGTTGATATAATTAAAATAATTCAAATCCGTATTCACGTTCAGCGCAAAACCGTGCATCGTCACGTAACGGGAACATTTAATCCCGATCGCACATATCTTGCGAGCCTGAGGCGTGTGGGCATCCAACCATACCCCCGTGGCTCCTTCCAACCGTTCCCCGGTAATCCCGAACTCCCCCACGGTACGGATAACCAGCTCTTCCAACAGATCCACGTACTCCTTCACCCCCACCCCGAAATTAGCCATGTCAATAATCGGATACACGACCAGTTGCCCGGGGCCGTGATACGTGATATCCCCACCCCGGTTTACTTTCACGAATTCGGCATGAGCCGCCTGCAACTGGATGGCACTAACCAGCATATTCGCCTCGTTCCCGCTCTTCCCTAGCGTGTACACGTGATTATGCTCCACGAACATCATGCAATTCCCCGTTTCCTCTCCCCTTAACTTCGCGGCAATAATCTCGTTATGCAGCTCTTCCTGCTGCCGCCACACGGGCACGTAGCTCGCAACTCCCAGATCAATTAATCGTGTACGTTTCATAACTTATCTCACATGCTTTTCGGCGTGATAACTGGAACGAACCAACGGGCCACTCTCCACGTAACGGAACCCTTTTTCCAACCCAATACGCTCATATTCCTTGAAGGTATCCGGTGACACGTACTCTTTTACTTCAAGATTCGCCTCGGACGGTTGCAGGTACTGACCGATAGTCATTACTTTACACCCAACTGCCAGCAAATCATCCATCGTCTGAAGAATTTGTTCACGAGTCTCCCCTAATCCCAACATAATACCGGATTTGGAAACAATACCCGATTCCGAAACCTGACGAATCACTTGTAAAGAAATATCATATTTTGCCCGGCTACGTACGCCATCCGACAATTCTCTCACCGTCTCTAGATTATGAGAAATCACTTCTGGACGAGCATCAATCACCAGTTGCACGAGTTCCTGCCTTCCCTGGAAATCCGGAATCAGTACTTCCATTGTCGTTTGGGGATTCTCTCGTTTCACCGCCTCGATCACTTTCACCCAATGAGCCGCACCCAAATCAGCCAGATCATCCCGATCCACGGAAGTTATCACGGCGTGTTTCAAACCGAGCAACTTCACGGAGTTAGCTATATTTTCCGGTTCTGCCGGGTCCAATGGAGCCGGACGCCCCGTTTTCACGTTACAAAACTTGCACGAACGAGCACATACATCCCCGCCGATCATAAATGTTGCAGTTCTGTTTCCCCAACATTCGCCTTGATTGGGACACATACCACTGGTACATATCGTATGTAGATTATGTTTTCTGACTATATTTAAAACTTCCGTGGAACTCTGTCCTTTCGGTAATTTAATTTTCAACCATTCAGGTTTTCGCCTGCTATTACAACACGTCATACTCTCTTTTTTTAATCGTACGCGAATATACGACGAAGTTTTTAAATACATACTGATATTTCTGATCTTTCAGGTTGTTAAATTCCCGGAAACACCTCTTTTTTTTAACTATATGCAAATAACAGAAAATGCGTTAAATAAACTTGGAAAACTTGCATTCATTGGGATTATACCCTACATTTGTTTGTAATAATTCAAAACCAATTTCGTAATGTACAGAGCAGAAATACACACAGAAAAAGGTGTTATGAAGGTTCTTTTCTTCGAAAAAGATGCGCCGAATACCGTTGCCAATTTTGTAAAACTAGCCAGAGAAGGCTTTTATGACGGATTAACGTTTCATCGGGTCATCCCGGATTTCGTAATCCAAGGCGGTTGTCCTAGAGGCGACGGAACAGGAGGACCGGGTTACACCATCAAATGTGAGTTAAGCGGGGATAACCAGTACCATGACCGGGGAGTATTATCCATGGCTCACGCCGGACGGGATACCGGGGGATCTCAATTCTTTATTTGTCATAACCGTAGAAACACGGCTCACTTGGACAGACGCCACACGTGTTTCGGGCAAGTTTATGAGGGATTGGAAGTAATTGATGCCATCCGTCAGGGAGACAAAATTATTAAAATCGTCATCACGGAGGAAAATGAATAAGCCTGTGTTCTTAGTTGTTTAAATAATTCAGAAAAGCCGAAGTTGTTGTACACTTCGGCTTTTCACTTGTATCTAACTCATCTTACTTTGCAAAAAGAGCAGCCAATGCAATAGAATTCAACTTCGCATCCACGCTGTCCCCCCTAGAAGACAACACACTTGGTGCAGTTGCCCCCACAAGGATAGCACCTTGACGAGCGTTAGCCAATTTCGTGTTCGTTTTGTAAAACACGTTACCAGACTCGATATTCGGGAATACCAAGCAGTCCGCATCTCCCGCTACCGGAGACTTGATTTTCTTGATCTCGGCAGCCTCCTTATCAATTGCCACGTCAAGAGCCAACGGTCCATCGATGTCAATATTACCTAACTGACCTCTCTCTCCCATCTTGGCAAGAATAGCAGCATCCGTGGTAGACTCCACTTTCGGAAGTACTTGTTCCGTGGCTGAAATCATGGCAACTTTCGGGCGTTGAACACCAAGAGCGTTGGCAATCTGGGTAACATACTTCACAATTGCCATTTTCTGACTGAAATCCGGGGCCGGAATAATAGCAGCATCACTGAACACCAACAACTTGTGGTAATTCGGGCACTCCATCACAACAACGTGAGACAACGTGGCCTTCGGAGGCAATAAACCGCAATCTTTGTTCAAGATGGCGCGCATATATTTATCGGTACTCACCAAACCTTTCATGATGAAGTCAGCTTCCTTGTCACGTACCATTTGAACAGCTTTAGCAGCCGCTTTCGTATCTACCGGTTCATGTACAATCTTGAATCGGGAAATATCAAAGCCATGTTCAGCGCACACTTTTCGGATCTCGTTTTCATCACCACATAAAGTGGCTTCAACAATCCCCATTTCAACGGCTTTATTCACAGCCTCAATAGAGTGACTGTCGTTAGCGTAAGCTACAACCAAACGCTTTTTTTGGGTATTTCCCTTCAGTAACTCGTAGATGTCATCAATTTTCTGTATTGCCATGGCAAACTTATTTTTTACTTGATTAGTGATTTATGTTTTAAATTTGGAAACAAAAATAACGCTTTTTGATGAAAACTGAAACAAAAAGAAGCTTTTTGATTTTAGATTCTAATCACTTCGTTTATTCTTAATTTTAAATTACTTTTGTCTTCCGAATAGAAAAACAGAAATTACGTGTCGTTAAAAAAAAATATAATAGCACTTTACTTGATCAAGGTTTCCAAATGGTTTACCCTAGTGATGCCTATCATCGTGCTGTTTTACAAGGAATGCGGACTGGATCTAGCAGATATATTTATTTTGAAGAGCGTCTATTCCATCGCTATGGTGTCCTTGGAAATACCAACGGGTTACTTGGCCGACGTGTGGGGACGAAGGAATTGCTTAATTGCAGGTTGTATTTTCTGTTTCCTAGGATTCACCAACTATTCGATTTCCGATACTTTCACAGCATTTTTCCTCTCGGAAATTTTGCTTGGATTCGGACAGAGCCTAGTGTCCGGTGCCGACTCTGCCCTACTTTATGATACGATGCTATATTATAAAAAGGAAGACAACTATTTAAAATACGAGGGACGGGTTACCATGGTAGGGAATTTCTCGGAAGCATTTGCCGGGATTTTCAGCGGTCTACTGGCAGTTTATTCCCTCCGATTTCCTTTCTACGTGCAGAGCGGTATCGCTTTTATCGGTATTCCGGCAGCTATCGCCCTAACCGAATATGCAGCCAAGACAAGAATTAAAAATTCGTTTGCCAATATCGTGAAAATCATTCAATATTCACTTTTCACGAATAAGGAACTATGCTACAATATCATGTTTTCCGGCGTGATCGGTGCCGCCACGCTGACTATGGCCTGGTTTGTTCAACCCCTCTTGATAGAACTGGAAACCCCCACTTCTTGGTTCGGGATCATCTGGACAATACTGAATCTCACCGTCGGCATCTCCGCTCTCTATTCCGATAAACTGGATCAACGCTTGGGAAGTCTGCGAATGTACGCTTTTATACTATTCTTTATCGTGGGCGGATATATTGCGGTAGCCTTCAACATATCTTACGTTGGTTTGATATGCCTATTCTTCTTCTACATCGTGAGAGGATTCGCCACCCCTATATTAAAAGGATACATCAACCAAATTACTTTCTCCGAAATGCGGGCAACCGTACTTTCCATTCGTAACTTCATTATCCGGCTTATGTTTGCAGCTATGGCCCCGTTAGTGGGCTGGTTGCATGACCTATATTCCCTCTCCATCGCATTACAAGCAACTGCCGCCATCATCTTTGTTCCTGGATTACTATTCCTAATTTTACAATGGCGCTACTCAAAGAAAATTTAAAGAAGTTTAGAGTTTAAAATAAAAAGGATGTTCTCACAAACATCCTTTCAATCTCTTCTTCTTGATCTGCTTACCGCACCTCTTCGAGAATCTTTGTTATAGACTCGAACACGTCGTCTACCGAACCATGACCGTTCACAGAGAAATGTTTTTTCTGAACCTTATAGTGATCAGCAACAGGTAACGTCTTTGCCCGGTACTCGCAGAAACGATTTTCAATCACTTCCTCGTTATCATCGGCACGTCCCTCGATTTTAGCACGTTCCAACATTCGGCGCATTAACTCGTCATGAGGCACATCGATACTCACCAATGCACTTAACGGATGTCCCGTCTTAGCCAACATCTCATCAAGAATCTCAGCTTGTCTCACCGTTCTGGGAAACCCGTCAAACAGGAAACCATCCACGTTCTTGTGATGTTCGATGCTATTTTCGATTAACGCAACCACAAACTCGTCAGATAATAACTCGCCTTTATTAATAATCCCGGCAGCCATTTTACCAAAATCCGAACCTTCGGCAATCTCTTTACGAATCATCTCCCCTGTTGACAGATGCGCTAGATTGTATTTTTCAACGATCTTTTTCGCCTGAGTACCTTTTCCGGCTCCTGGAGGGCCAAACAATGCAATATTCAGCATGACAATAACTTTATTTTATTCCTTTTGATGTATTAATTGTTTCATTTTTATGAACTCAGCCACAAAGTTATACTTTAATCCAAATTTTAAAATAGAAAAGTCAGAATATTTTCTAATTTTATGTTTGGAATAACATCATTTTTGCATTATTTTGAATTTCAATATTTTATAAACTACACGCAAAAGTTTCCCATAATTACTCTTTTACCTTTTCAAGCACGTCCAGATCCGTGTAATAGGTACGATGTTGTGATTTCTTACCCGTTACATTCATTTTGGCCAAAACATACTTAATATTTCCTTGATTATCAACCTCATAATCTTCTACAAATCCATATTTACATTCCTCGTCCATGTATCTTCGACCATTCTCGTCCGGGATAGCCCGCCGGAAAGCAGGAGTTGTAATTTTCACTTTCTCGTTCACCTCAAACTGCTTGTTCTCGTCAATATATTGCTCTTTCAGTTGCTTTTCCTGCTCCCGATATTTGGCTATAATTTCTTCCAGCTCTCTTATAGAAATTACATACTCTTCTTTTGTCATGGTTTTATTCATTTATCGAAATTATTTACTTACTCTTTTTACATTATGAATCTAATCATTACCTTGCAGTTACAAATATATAAAATAAATTAAATATACCATTCAATTTGTTATAAATTCAACAATATTGGATATAAACAAACAAAAGTGGCTTATAAGACCTTATCTCTATTCTTGAAAATTACATTGCAATTTCGTACATTCGCAGGCATTTCCGGAATCAATAATATGAACAAGAAAAAGACCACAACACGAAAAAAAGCTACGAAAAAAAAACAAAGTATCTTTGCCCGTGTTTTCAAGACAATACTATTGAGTGCCTTACTTGGCGCTATTCTCGTTGGGCTATTCGTATGTTGCGTGTACTACGGGATGTGGGGGAAAATTCCGGATTACCGAGACCTGAAGGAAATTCGTAACAACGAGGCATCTTCCCTATATAGTGAAGACGGGGAGTTACTCGGAAAATACTACGTGGAAAACCGTACGAACGTCATGTTCGGCAGTATATCCCGCAATGCCGTAAACGCTTTGATTGCCACTGAAGACGTGCGTTTTTACGAGCATCACGGGTTCGATAAAGTCAGCATGTTGAGAGTATTGTTCAAGACATTACTACTGGGCGACAAGAGTTCGGGTGGGGGAAGCACGATCAGCCAGCAACTGGCCAAAAATCTCTATCCTCGCCAGTATAGCAGCCGTTTCATGATCCCGGTGATCAAGATCAAAGAGATCATCACGGCACATCGCCTTGAAAAATTATACACGAAAGACGAAATTCTCACCCTATATTTAAACACGGTATCTTTTGGTGAAGGCACGTTTGGTATTGAAAGTGCCGCCCAAAAGTATTTTTCCACGACGGCAACACGCCTCTCCGTTCCGGAGGCTGCCACCCTGATCGGACTTTTGAAGGGACCTTCTTACTACAATCCCCGGGTGCATCCCGATCGCACGTTACAACGACGTAACACGGTGATCACCCAAATGGTTAAGTACGATTATCTGACCGAAGAAGAAGGGGAAACATTAAAACAAGAAAAACTGCAACTCCGCTTCAAACCATTAAATCATTATTCCGGCTTAGCCCCCTACTTACGTGAACAAATCCGCCAGGATGCAGTCAAGCTCATTGCCGAATTCAACGAGGCAAACAGCACCAATTACGATTTATACAAAGACGGGCTGAAACTCGTCACCACAATCGACGCTGAGATGCAACGTTACGCAGAAAAAGCCATGCAACAACACATGAAGTCGTTGCAACACGCTTTCTACACGCATCTGGGAAAACAAGAACCATGGGACAAAGAGAAGAATCTCCTTGATAATGCCATTCGGGAAAGCGAGGTATATAAAAATCTAAAACGCCAAGGACTTGGCGAGAAAGCCATCCTCGCCGCCATGAATGAGAAAAAGCCCATGACTATTTATAGTGCATACCAGGGAGAAACCGAAATGCAAATGTCTTCTATTGATTCCATTAAACACTATCTAAAGATTCTTCAACCCGGTATGATAGCAGTAGAACCCCAATCCGGAAAAATAAAAGTATGGATCGGGGGACTTGATTTCAAGTATTTCCAATATGACCAAGTGATGGCACCCCGCCAAGTCGGTTCCGTGTTCAAACCGGTCGTTTACAGCGCAGCCATAGAACATGGAGCCCGTGTCGATGCCTATTACAATAATGAACAAAAAAGTTACCCTGAATACGACAACTGGACGCCCCGAAATTCAAACAACCAGTACGGTGGTTACTACACGCTGAAAGGGGCTCTAAGTCAATCCGTCAACACGATCGCCGTCCAAGTTCTCCTACAAACAGGAATTGACGCCACGATAGAACATGCCCGCCGCTTGGGAATACAAAGTGAACTACCCGCAGTTCCCTCCATCGCACTGGGAACTGCCAACATTCCTCTCCGGGAAATGATTCTCCCCTACTTGTGCTATGCAAACAATGGAGTGTCGACAACGCCCTATTACCTGCTTTCCATAAAAGACCGGGACGGACGTATCCTTTACGAGGCCGAACCTACACGCAGAGAACGGGTGATCCCGGCAGAGCAAGCTCATATCATGTCCTCCATGCTTTCCGCCGTCATTCAAGAAGGAACAGGAAAAAGACTAATCAACAACTACGGGCTGAACATACCCCTAGCCGGGAAAACCGGGACTACCCAGAATCAAGCCGACGGCTGGTTTATCGGCTACAACCCTCGTATAGTCGTGGGTGTAAGAGTCGGAGCCAACAATTCCCGTGTACATTTCAACTCTACTGCACTAGGCCAAGGAGCCAACATGGCTCTTCCCATCTTCGGCTTGTTCATTCAGGAATGCCTGCAAAGTAACACTTACGCCTATTGGTCCGGTCTGTCCTTCCCGGTTCCACCCGTGGATGTACAAAAGGATCTGGAAGTACCTACATTCAAGGAAAACATAAATCTGTTGGAAAGATTGACCAACCAGAAACTGGAAAAAGTAAAGAAACAAGATACAGAAAAAGATACCGATTCTCCCAAGAAAAAAGGTTTCTTCCGGAAAATCGGGGATCTGTTCAAGAAGAAAGATAAAAAATAATTCACCATGAAAACAATAAACAAGACATCTTTGCTCCTCGCTTTTATTATATTGGCCATTGTTTTCAGTATCATATCTATGATTGCTGCCCCGGCTGAAATTCGTTACTCTTGGCACGGCCTAAATCCGTGGAATACTCTTCAGGCCGTACCACTCATGTTCAAACGCTTCCTTAAAATGGACGATTGGATTATCTATTCCCTATCCGTGTTAATTATCATTTATCTTTGGTGGAGGATTTATGCACTGGTGAATAAGTTTAGGTCGTAAAGTTTATAAGGTCCATAAAGTCTAAGGTCTGTCCTTATATAGAAATACATCAATTCTGACATAGGTTTACTGTAAACTTTGTTTCTAGATAATACAAGGTAATACACGGTATTTACCCGTTGACAACAGGGAGTAATAAGGGATTAAAGACGTATCAACTTCGAATCAACTTCGGTACAAAGACGTTCGTGAACGTCTTTGTACCGAAGTTAATAGGTTTTTGTTCCAAAATTATCTAGTGTTTACTTTAAGCATTCATCCTTTCTTCAACTAGTATTTCTACTCTTTCACCCCGTACACACTCTGGGATATACGTTTCACAGCTACCACGAAGAATCCCGTTAAAACAAGATTAAGGACCAAACTCAAAATAGAGATAATCAATGCGGGACCCCCTAACTGGTACCCCATAGCAATCACGATAATTCCGGCACCAACTTCTCCCCTCGTGAACATACCGATAGAAAGTGCCAGACGCTCCTGAATCTTTCGGTCACGATAGAAAAATAACGGGAACATCTTCCCAAGGTTCGAAAGAATCGTTACCACAATTACATGGAAGATCAGCATCCCCCATTCGGGCATCCCGTCTCCCCCGGTCTCCAAACCGATAAAAATAGGCGTACTCAACCCGACCAAAAACATAAACAGGTACGAGATAAAACTAGAAGCTCTTTCTTCTTCCCGCGAATGATTATGCACGGTTTTCATCACCATTCCCAGCACGAATGCCGGTAACAGCACCTCGATATGAATTGCCCCATCCTGTCCCATCAAAGCTTTCGAAATTAGATACACGCTCTCGAATGCCGCCACGATACACACGGAATAGAGCAGAATAGACTTCCAAGATTGTGGTAAGTTCAGCGAACTCAACCGTTTCCAACCGAAAATCAGAAGAATACAAACCACCCCAATAATGACAAACAGTTGCCATTTAAAACCGATCATCAATATTTGTAACGGAATCATCAATAAAATTGTATCCAAGTCATCAAATATAGCCAGTACTTGCGTTTTCTTGTAGATCCACTCCTTTTTCAACCCGGCAGCAGCAAGCATCGTGAAGAGAATTCCAGCGGATGTAGGAGCTGCAAACCGGCTAATCAGCAAATTATTCTCCCACGATAATCCCGTATCCAAGAAAAAGATATAATAACAGGCAATCAGAAGCCAAGGTACTGCAGCTGTCGCCATTGCAATAAAATAATCTGTCGCGTACGAACGCCATTTTGCCTTATCCAACTCGAATTCCCTCCCCACGTTAATCATGATAAAAGCAAGACAAATAAACATCAACCATTTACTTATCGATGCCAGAGTTCCATACGCGCTCCCTAACGCAGAGGGAAGTATTTGAGAAAAAAACAAGCCGCAAAGTAAGAAAATAGAAAATAAAAAAACTTTCTTCATCCCCATTGAAATTAATTTGCCACAAAGATAAGGATTTTTAGGTAATTTATTATCGCTATTTAAAATGAATCTAGTTAAAAAATGTATATCAAAAGCTTTGATCTACTCGTATTTAATCGCATCTGGTTTGTAAACACGGTAATCATAAAATCCACTTTTCCGACGACTGGACACGTTCACCTCTATACTATGAATATCAGGTGGTCCTTTGGGGTAAAAAGCAAAACGTATACTTACATTCTTGAGAATCAGGTTATCATTTCGCAAATTCAGACTAAAACCAATCCCCCAGTATGATTGACTATTTAACAAATTCTTCTCATCCCGAGCCAATACTCCCCAATCTACGAATCCGGTAACCGATGCCCGAAATCCTCTTTTAATGTAAGGCAGGAACAACGTTGCGGACATTGAAGCGGAGAGTCGTTGTGTCCCACGAGTGGTATCGGAATCAAATCCCCGGATGTTAGCATCCTCGAAATAAATATAATCATCCGGATTCCTCTTGATTCCCAACACGTAATCCACGTTACTATAAAAACGTAACCGATGCCGGGACAGATCGTATAAACGACTGATATACTGACTTCCAACTTTAAACACGCCACTCTCTGCCGTATAACCATTCAAAAAAGTCCCCAAGGCTGCATACCAAGAATAATACCTTTCCGTGTACTTGTTGAACCAGGAATAATGCCATTCCGTTCCCAAGTACCCGTACTCCGTGAAATCACTCTTCTCGTACCCGAAAAGCAACGTCCCCGACAATCCCGATGGAATATCCTCTGTTCGCCCGAAATCATAGATTAAGTTGGCCTTGAAATACTTGATCTTGGTAAACGTCAAGGCTCCCATGATCCGATCTCGGTCATAATAGAAATGATTGGAATCACTTGACACTTCCGGACGATCGACAAAACTAGTACCCGTGTAACGCCCCGTCAGATAAAACATTCGGTTATAACTATACTTTTCCGGCAAATAAAAAGAGGTTCCACCCCAAAAGTCCCACAACCGGTAATTAAATAACTCCACGGGCTTATTTATATCCCGATCAACTAATGTTTTCGAGGAATATACCCGACTATACGCGGCTCCTCCTGCCCATTTCGTTTTGTACGTCAAGAACTCTTTATCTAGTTCCACCCGTAAAATATCCTGATTATAGGAATTCTCGTACATCCCATAGAAGTCCATGTGAGACCCAAGAAGGTTACTAGCCCTATACTCGATTAAGTTTCCCCATTTTTTATCTTTACTTCCTCGAAAGCTGGCTTCGTAATGCAAACTATGCCCCAATTTAAACAAGTTTTTTGTTTCCAGTCCTAAGTCGACCGCATTCAAGAAGTTACTCCACACCTCCCCCGTCCATGAAAATTCATCCTTACAAATAACCACCAAATAGACTTGATTCGTGTCGCTCTGTACTTCCTGTATTCCGATCAACGCATCATCCACGTTCGACATCGACTTCAACAACTGTTCATTCTGTACTAACTCGAAAGGGTCGACGGTCATCCCCGGTCTCACGGTCAACTGTTTCTTTATCACCCGTTCAGCCGATTTTTGATGAACAGAATTTGCCACACTTAAAAGCCATTGCAAACTATCCTGCAAAGGAGTCGTGTCGTTAACGCTCGTTCCGAAAGGAGGTAAAACCTTCACGTAAATATCACGGATAGTCTTTCCCCGGTAAGGTTTGTAACGATCCTCGCTATTCTCCGTTTGGACTATATCAATATTAATCTTCCGAGGATTCACGAAGATCATCTTGTACAGCTCTTTCGTCCACTTCCGACGATAAGCGACCTCCTTAATCTTGGAAAACTCGTACTGGAGAGTATCCCGGATTAAACTATCCGGCAAGAAGACCACGTTATTTTGTTTCAGTGTATCAGGTAGCTTTATAAATTCATACTCGTTATTCTCACACACGTCGAATGATAAAGGCCCTGCATTTGCTTGACTTTCCACGAGTAACACCCATGCCAGCATCCATATCATACAACGAATAATCACATGCTTCTTTTCCAATAAAATTACTCCTCTAACACTAACGTTTTCAATCGATCAGACATCCAAACCTCACGTTCTCCCTGTTTATTTTGATAAATAAAACAAGCCTCTATATGAGGATTATCTAACACTATTTTTTTAGATTCTTCAGTTCCCAACACCATAAACGCTGTCGCATAAGCATCAGCCTCCATACAAGTCGGAGCGTACACGGAAGCACCTAGTATGTCTTGTTGGACAGGATAACCGGTCCTAGGGTTTATTGTATGAGAATATTTTTTTCCATCTACCACGTAAAAACGACGATAATTCCCGGAAGTTGCCAGCGCCCCTTCCCGCAAAGCCAGTACAAGCTGCAATTCCCTATTTGCTGCCGTCGCGTCGTCAATCGGCTTGTCTATACCGATATGCCACGGGCGCTGTTTATTACTTTCCCCTTTCACGCGGATTTCACCACCGATCTCTATCATGTAATTTTGTACTCCTTTCCGGTCAAAAAACTCGGCCACGAGATCCACTCCCAACCCTTTGGCAATGGAACTGGCATCCATCTGTACTCTCTCAACTTGTTTCACTAACCGCTCCCCATCCAACTGCACCTTATCCATCCCCACGTATTGCAATAGAGAATCGATCTTCTCATCCGAAGGCAACTTCTCGTTTTTAAAACCGAATCCCCAAGCATTCACCAACGGAGCCACTGTCACGTCAAAGGCTCCACCCGTCACTTCATTCACCTCTCTAGCCTTCTCGTACATGACAACAAAAAGCGAATCTACCTGTTCACTCTCACCCCGGTTCCATCGGGCGATCACCGAATTCTTGTTAAACATTGATAAGGATTGGTTTACCCGCTCCATCTCCTGCCGGATCTCCACCGCATAATCTATTTCACTTTGGTACGACACGTGGTAAACTGTACCATACACGCTACCTTCCGAAAACCGGTACACATTACGCTGACATCCCATCACCAACACTAACCCGCAAATAATAATCCCCAACTTTTTCATACATTTTTCTAAAAATAATATCCTAAGTTAAAATAAAAACCCAGTTTCTTTGACCAATCCGAGAGACTGAACATGAAATCAATCGGTCCCACGATACTATCATAAGAATACCCAACACCCCCGCCCCAAATATCATCACCTCCCAATATATCAAAGAAATTAGCCTCCTGTTTCGCATAATTCCCGGCAAGAGAAATATAATGATTACGACCGATATTATACCTTACCTTGACTTTTGCCACCACAACCGAATTATCGAATATCTCCAGATGCTGGATTCCCAAGAAAGGCAATTGTTGATCAACATACCTCCCTGCAACATCTCCTCCCATACAATTCAAATAGGGATAAGGAACATCATGCCCCACCAGCACTCGCCCGTAAACAGACGGGATAAACTTCACCCGCCGGGTGATAGACAGCACGGACTCGAAATCCAGCCCGATAGCAGAGAACGGGGCCCCATCATTATAGGTGATCAAATTATCCGTGTACAAGGAATAATCCACTTTCAGAGACATTCCCCGTGTTGGGTAATAACGTTTATCAAAGGTTTCCAGGTGCGCCAACCCATAATAACTAAAGAAACCTTCCGGTTTCACCGAAATATTGTGATCTTTGTCCGAGAAGAGGAACGACTCGTAATTGTAATACTCGTAACGAACCCCCAGTTGCAATTTAAAATTACGGAAATAAATATCAGAACCTCCCAAGTTCACTCGATGAACCCCGTAATCCACGTTATCCGTTTTCTTTCCTTTAGTATAAATATCCAGATTATTATACTTGAACATATACTCCAATTCAAAACGCCGCAAGAAAGTATTTCCCAACGAATAGTTCAACTTCACATAAGGATTCATGCTTAAACGTCCGGTCAGGGAAAGCCGCGAACCTCTCAAATCCTTATGAGTAAGCGTAGTATTCAATAAAATAGCCGCCATTTCCTCTGAATCAAACCGGAACCCCAAATTCAAAGAACTCATCGGCTTTTGTTTTAGTATCAATTCCAAATCGTACACAGGGCCTCCGCTAAGCTTGTAACTCACACTCGAAAATGCCCCGATCCCGTACAACTCGGCAATTGCCTCATGCAGATCACTCAACGTGATCCGGCTATAATCCTTTATCTGTATCTTTTTTCGTAACCACTTCTTATCCCGTTCATCAATTCCTGACAGATGCACGTGTTCCACCATGATCGTGTCATTCTCGATAATTACATCTTCAGATACTTTTTTCGGTTGAAAACTTTCCGCAAGTCCCAACTCTTTTTTCAATTGCATCAATTCATCCCATTGACTCCGGGCCACGTCCTCACCCCGCATGATCAGCGTGTCAATAGCGCTTGACGAAAAACTAGCGGCCGAATAAGGCGTAACATCCGGCTTGATATAGATGTTTACCATCTTTTTATTTTCCTCGTACTTCTGGATTCCTAAAAAAGAGGTCATCTGGTCAAGAATCCCCATCACGGATTCCAGCCCGGATGCATCTTTTAGTTCCGCCTGCACGTCTACCCCGATAATTATATCGGCTCCCATCGCTTTAGCTATATCCACCGGGAAATTATTCGAAATACCCCCGTCCACCAGTACCATACCATTTTTCCGCACGGGAGCAAAAGCTCCTGGAATCGCCATACTCGCACGCATGGCCAGCGGTAACACGCCGCAGTCTTGAACAACCTCCTTACCATCCACCAAATTACTCGCCACGCAGGCAAAAGGAATAGGTAACTTCTTAAAATCCAACGAATCATGATAACCGATTGTCAGATCCGAGAACAGGTTGTAAATATTCTGCCCACTGATGAATCCCGATGGAATCTTGATTTCCCGGTTATTCTTTATCGGCACGGAAACCAGATACTTTTCCGTTTCTTCCTTCTCCGAAAAAGGGAGATTATAACGATATACTTTATCACTCAACAGAAACGTCCAGTTCTGTCTTCTCACCAAACTATCCATCGTATGCGCATCGTACCCAATCGCGTACAACGCCCCAACGAGAGATCCCATACTCGTCCCTGCAATATAATCTATCGGAATCCCAGCTTCCTCCAATACCTTCAACACACCGATATGTGCCACACCTTTTGCACCTCCACCACTCAACACCAACCCGACCTTTTTCCGTTGCCCCTGAACATCCAATATAATAAATAAAACAAGAAGAAATACCAAAATTCGTTTCATACATTTCAGAATTTAAATTTAAGAGGTTAGAATCAGAAAAGATACCATTCTTCTCGCTCTAAACTCCCCAAAAATACAAATTTCCCACAATATTAGCAACTCGCCCACGAACTAATGAAATTTAATATGTGAGTTTAAAATTTAGAGTAGGAAATCAAAAAGTATTGACTTGTGTGGCAGGAATCTAAAATTAATAAGATCTTGAAATCTAAAACGAATAAACCTGCAATTTGTCGGAGGCAAACAAACCTCGTCATTTCTTTTTCCGAATTATTTGGCTAAATTTGCAGTGGGACTAAAAAATGTAGTATGACGAAAATATTAGTGATTGATGATGAGAGAAGTATCCGTAATTCGATGAAGGATATTCTACAATACGAGGGACACGAAGTCGTGCTGGCCGAAAACGGAATGGAAGGACTCGTTTCCGTGAAGTCTGAAAAACCCGATATTGTTTTCTGTGATATAAAGATGCCGAAAATGGAAGGTATCGAAGTACTAGAACGCATCAAAGAGTTTTCCGCTGATACCCCGGTAATCATGATTTCCGGTCACGGAACCATAGACACCGCCATTGAGGCCATCCGGAAAGGAGCTTATGATTTCATCGAAAAACCGTTGGATTTGAATCGTATACTGATCACGATAAAGAATGCCACGGACAAACATTTATTAATTCACGAGACAAAGACTCTGAAAAACAAGGTCAGCAAGAAATACGACATGATCGGGAATTCCGAGGCCTTAAACCATGTACGAGCCATGATCGACAAGGTGGCCGTTTCCGATGCCCGGATACTAGTCACTGGGCCTAATGGTTCCGGTAAAGAACTCGTCGCCCACCAGCTGCACGAGTTAAGTCACCGAAAAGACAATGCCTTTGTCGAAGTAAATTGTGCCGCCATTCCTTCGGAACTCATTGAAAGCGAGTTATTCGGGCATGAGAAAGGTTCTTTCACCTCGGCCATCAAGCAAAAGAAAGGGAAATTCGAACTCGCCAATGGGGGAACGCTCTTCCTCGACGAGATTGGCGACATGAGCCTCAATGCCCAGGCAAAAGTGCTGAGAGCTTTGCAGGAACAAAAGATTACCCGTGTCGGCGGGGATGCCGATATTAATGTAGACGTACGAGTCATTGCCGCCACGAACAAGAATTTGAAAGAGGAAATCAAAAAGGGAAATTTCCGGGAAGACCTCTATCACCGGTTAAGCGTGATTATTATTGACGTACCTCCTTTGTGCCAACGTCTGGAAGACATTGATGCTTTGGCCAATCACTTCTTGACAGAAGTATGCACGGAAATGGGTATCGCCCCCAAAACACTTTCGCCCGATGCCATTGCCGCGCTAAAGGAATGCGAATGGACAGGTAATATCCGTGAATTACGTAACGTCGTGGAACGATTGGTCATTCTTTGTGGTAACACCATTACCCGGGAAGACGTGAAAATGTATCGATAATAGGAAATTTAGTGTTTAAAATTTAGAATAAAACACAACCACCCCATCGGCTCCCCCTTGCAGGGGGAGAAAGACACGAATGGGGAAGTCGTTTCAATGTTTCGGTACAGCATATCTTCCCTCGGTGTAAAAGGAAATTAGAGGGGATAGTTAAAATATTTGCCTTGTGCGACTGAAATCTAAAATTAGCTAGCTTTATGGGAAAAGACAACAAATTACATATTATAATATTGGGCCGGAGAAACAGCGGGAAAAGCTCGCTGATAAATGCCCTGACAGGTCAGAATATTGCTATCGTTTCGGAGGTGGCCGGAACCACTACAGACCTCGTGAAAAGAAGTTATGAAATCCCAGACTTTGCATCCGTTATCTTTATCGATACGGCAGGTATTGACGACACAGGAACTTTGGGTGAAATGAGGGTGGAAAAAACCCGAAATACTATATCTCAAGCAGATATGGCCCTAATCGTAATCACGGATAACCGTTTTGAAGAACACGAACAACAACTTGTCGAACAGTTAAAGAAACAGGAAATCCCGTTTCTAGTAATCCACAACAAACGGGACGAAGTCGCCTTGACTCCTGATTTAAAAGAAAAATTAACGGCTACCTACAATTGTCCTGTAATCGACTTCTCCACCCGGGAAGACAACACGACCCCGATCCTAGATACCCTGAAAAGCATATGGAAAAAGGACAACGCCCCGCAATCTTTAATCGGTGATTTACTTACCCCCGGGGACATCGTGTTGCTGATCACCCCGATTGATTCCGAGGCTCCAGCCGGGCGACTCATCCTGCCACAAGTACAGATGATCCGGGATATTCTCGACAACCATTGCGTCTCCATCGTCTTGCAACCGGAAGAAGTCACTTCCTTTCTGGAGAAAACGGGTATCCGCCCCCGTCTTGCGATAGCCGATAGTCAAGTATTCAAAAAAGTGGCTGCCATCATCTCCCCGGAGATTCCCCTCACGAGTTTTAGCATCGTTCTTGCCCGCCACAAGGGAAACTTTAAGGCTTATCTCGCCGGGACACCCCGAATCGAGGAACTAAAAGAAGGAGACCGCATATTGATGCTGGAGTCCTGTTCACATCACGTTTCCTGTGAGGACATCGGCCGTCACAAAATTCCCCATTGGTTACAGGAATACACCGGGAAGAACTTCCAGTTCGATTTCATTGTCGGTCTAGATGCAATCACCCGCCCCATCACCGACTATGCCATGGTTATCCAGTGCGGAGGTTGCATGATCACCGGAAAACAATTGAAAAACAGGCTCCAACCTGCCATAGACGCAGGAATACCTGTTAGTAATTATGGAATGACGATTGCTTACCTACATGGAATATTCGAAAGAGCAACGAAAGAACTGAATAATTTTAAATTGTGCCACCTCCTTTAACTCCCCTTACACAAGTGAGGAGGAGTTAAAAGAGGTTGCCTTGTACGACCTAACCTAAATTATTAAATCATTATTCCAAAGCCTACCGCAAAAGGTCGCAACTCCGGCGCCCGGTTCTTGTTAAACATATTGGTCAACGAGTAGTTTCCCCAGATACACACGCCACGGTAGCCAACCCGGAGCGTGTAATCAACCTTAAAAGGTACCATTCCATAATTCCCGTTCTCTTTCAATTTACGTTTATTTCCTTTTTCACTCGTGTAAACAACTTTTGTCTTGGAATGCAAGCGGATTCCCCCGACGAAACCAGTGGAGACGTACGCCCTTTTTCGTTTAGTGGCCGGGAACTGCTTTTCCAGCATCAAAGGTATCGTCAAATAAAACGTCTTAAATGTACTTCGTTTCACATCCGTAATGTCCAACTCGGATAATGGCACAGCGCGTAGCATCTCACCTTTCTCACGACGTACGGTTATATCACCGTCGAAACTCAGGCGGGAGTAGTCAAAACCGAATCCTGTGAAAATGCCGAAACGCTGACGGGGACTCAACCCGAAACTAAACTTGGCAAAGTTGAAGTGCATCGTGAACGAACTCGCCCAATCCAACTCCATAAAATTATCGCCGCCATACTTGGAATAATTGGTTTTCCCGAAGTTCACGAACCCGAAGTAGAACCCATTCCAGTGCCCGCGGAACTTGTTGGGACGAGGCACCTTATCGGAAAGAGCATTGAACACCCTAGAATCTAGGGGAGGTTTTACCATGTTATTTATCCTTTCTTTCTCGCTTTCCCGCACCGTGTTGTCCCAGATAATCATTTCCGTTTCCTTGCTGAGGGTATCGATGACCTGCCCTTTCATGCGAAGGGAGTCCTTCCTCCAGCCATCGTTGACAATCACGCTGTCTCGTTGCCCCGCGGCAGACAATCCACATACCATCAAAATGATAAAAGCTGCTATTATTCTCATAACCTTATTTTTATTTCTTACATGACGTTTAAATTTCCCGATTAGTTACAAGCTCTCTATATCTTTTTTCTTTTTAGCCCGGAGATGTTCTAACACGTTTTTTCCCACATCGATCAAGTTATTCACGATGTTATCTGACTTTCCCGACCGGGTAATCAATTGAAACACGGGCTCTCGTTGTTCTTTCCCCGATATCCGGAATTGAAGTCCCTCGTACGGGGAAGTCAGTATCTCGTTCGGTTGCGGGGCCATGATCTCCACGGGGACCTTCAGCTGCTTTTTCAATTCGATAGCATCTGGCGGGATCACCCGCTCCACTACCACAACAGTCTCTCCCGCCTCTACCTCCCGTTTCATAAACTGTACCCTTTCAATCTTTGGTTCCACGATAGCCTCCGGTTCCGGTAACAAGATTGTCTCTGTCTTAACCACGGTCATGGGTAAATCCTCCATGGAAAATTCTTCTTTTCTCGTGGAATAAATAGCCACCACGCCCCCCAAAGCCACTACTGCCGCTATCGCCGCATAACGTTTGACGAAAAGTACCGCCCCAGATTTACGATACACCCCTACTTTCCCCTCGAATCTACATATCGGGTCAGGCTTTACTTTAACCTTGGCATACATTTCAACTTCCCGTTCAAACACATCTTTATCGACATTCCCGTCCACCCACGTCTGTTCTTCACCCGTGATAACACCCTCGGCGGTAGCAATGGCATAATATTCAATTTCCCTTTCCCGTACCGTCCGCTTTATCTCTTCTTTTTTATCGAAAACTTCCACGGGAACTTCCAGCCACACCTCATTCATCCCATCAAGTAACTCTCGCAAATCGGGGTGAACCAGCAAGAATGCCTCCACCTCTGCCCGTTCTCTCGCAGACAAGTTCCCATCCATGTAATCCATGAAATAAATCTCGTAATTCTCTCTCGTTATCATATATCCTCCCGCTTAAATAACCAGATCCGGCCTGCGGATGTAGGCTTTCATAAATGCTCTCGCCCGAAAGATGTACACTTTCACCTGCGATTCGTTCAACCCCGTAATCCCGGCAATCTCCCCGTAAGAATACGCCTCGTAGTCCCGCAGGAGAATCACAGTTTTTTGCACCGGGGGCAGTTTTTCCAAGGCCATATTCAATATTTCTTGCACCCCAGTGTATTCCTCCCACACCTCCTCAGTCCGATCTGCCACGGTCTCGATATCCCCAAACTTCGTTTCCCGCCGTAAGACGTCAATCATCCTGTGATACGCCGTGCTGAAAAGAAAAGACTTTGCCTTATCGTAAGCGATATGCCCCACTTCCTCCCAAAGTTTCATGAAACTATCCTGCACGACATCCTCTGCCATCTCCTTCGACTTGCACATTTTAAGGATAAAACGATACACACCATCAGAAAAATGGTCCACGGCCCGGTTATACTCGGTTCTAGTCATTTTGTTTTACCTTGGTCCATAACTCGATGCGTTTCACGTCACGCCAACGCACGTAAACGACTTCTCCCCCTGCCCGGAAGACCAGTACCCCGTCATTCGCTGCCGTCACATCACACATCGTCCCCAACACCAACTCGATTTCCCCCGACAACTTAACCCACGTGTATTTATAGTTCTTGGGTTCTATCTTCCGCAGATACTTGAAAGGTATACGGTAAGATATATTCCCGTTCTGCCCGTCCAGTAATTCGAAATCCATGGCCTCGTCGAGATCATACACCAGTACCCCTTCCAGCAATCGTCCGTTCCGTGTTTCAACCCTCCCAAACAAACGCACGGGAGCTGCAAAATCATCGTAAACAGGAAGATTCAATTGATCGAGAGGGATGGAACGAAACAGCTTGAAGTCATGCCACCCCACGATCACCTGACCGACAGACGGCAGGTTAATGGCTATTCCCCGGTTCGTGGCGTTCACGTCATTCTCTCCCCACATATAAAGTTCCCTGCCGCTATGAAGGGTTACCAAGGAAGAGTTTCCCAGCGACTTGATACTCCCTATATTCTTGAATGCCACGGAAATCCCGCTGGATTCCATCCGCCCATCAAGTAACGCATCCAGTGAATTCTCGTCCAGATCCCATTGGACAAGCCCCTTGTACATCCCGTAAGGCGTTTCCACGATACCCGCAATGGGATGATCTTTCGGTTCGGGGATTGTGTCAGGTGCAGCGGAAAAAACGATCTCGCTGATATGATCCCATACCACGCTTTCCGTCTTTCCATCCCGTAACTCCACGGTAATCCAGTTACCGATAGCAAGTGACCGTCCCCGTTCGAGTTCAGTGACATTTCCCCCTTTCACACCCAATTCAATCCGCCTGTCACCGATCACCCGAATCGATCGAATATTCCCGAAACGACATGAGAATTCATGTTTCAGCGGGGTATCTCTCTGCCCATCACTGAAACGAACGTTATCGCCCATAATATCCCGATACCGCATATACTGGCTTCCTATTTTTCCCGCAGTGAAAATGTCTGTCCAGTAAAGGTTTTTTCCCCACGTGATGTACCCGCAGATTTTACGATTCATCACCGTAGTCACCTCCCCGTAAATCCGTATAGCCCGACTATCCCGCACAGACCCGTTAGTCACGCAGGCACAACAGATTAAGCACCCAGTTATCCATGTTTTTAACATACCACTATTTTTATTTATTAATGGGACGAATGAAGCAGGCGAAAAGTTACAAAACGAATGAAGAATAGAAAACAATTTAAATTAAAATCCGGCTCAACAAAAGAGATTACCCCATGTTAAGCCGGATTTAAAATAAATTATATCACGAAATAATATCTCGATTCATTCCGCATCCAATCGCTTGAATCCTTTTCCTAGAATTTGGTTAGCGTCGAATATCGTAACGAAAGCATTCGGATCAATCTTGTAGATGGCCTGTTGTAAGGTTGTCATCTGCCGACGGTTGACCATAGTCATGATCATCTCCTTCTCCGAACGGTTATACATCCCCTGTATCGGCACGATGGAACCACCACGATGCAGGTCATTCAATATATACGCACGAATCTCCTCGATCTTGTCGGAAATAATAAAGAAACTCTTCTCTGCGTTGACACCTTGCAGGATCATATCAATCGTTTTACCCATGAGGAAAATGGAAAGCCATGAATACATCGGCACCTTCCAGTCTTGAAACATGAGGAAACCGAAGATCACAATACACGAATCGACCATCATCTGCAACTGTCCCAACGGGCGGTGAGTCCACTTGTGGAGAATGTTCGACAACACATCGGTTCCCCCGCTTGATGCACGGGTTTTCATGATCATCCCCACGCCGACACCCATGACAACACCACCAAAAATACACGCCAATAACACCTCATCACCCAGTTTGAAAGGATCGAGCGCCACCAAAGGATTCGTGGGAATCGGCTCACCCATCAATGTCAACAGAATTGCGGGCAGGCTATCAGAAAAAACAGCGACAAGGATGAAACAAATAAACGTTTTCACCCCAAAACCGGAACCCAGTACCCGTAGACCCAGCAAACTCAACGGCAAGTTGAAACACAGGGCAGCCATACCGATCGGGAACCCCCACTTGTGTTGAAGAACAATCGTGATACCATAAATTCCCCCCGGGACAATCTTGTAAGGCGCCATAAAACAACTATACCCCAGAGCTAGCACAAAAGCCCCCACGACGAGTAACGCATACGTCCGAAACCACTCACGGGTAAACGGTTTCTCTTTTAAAAGTATATTCACCATTTCATCTGATTTAAATTCGGCCGCGAATATACACCTCCCCCATCTCGCAAAACATGACAAAAGTCATCTTTTCGAGGAAAAATGTTTTAATTCGTTATTTAACATTTCAGAATTACCCGTGGCATTGATTTTGTTTGTACGAGAATATTAATTATAATTGCACACTTTTTCCAAATTGTGAAATTAAAATGAGAACAACCCTACTGATTACAAAAGAAAAAATTATCAGCGTGGCACAAAAATTGTTCATAGAAACAAGTTTTTATCGAACAACGATGAAGGATATTGCCCGTGCCGCTAAAGTCAGTCGGCGCACGCTATACACTCATTTTAACAGTAAGGAAGACATTTTTAACCACATCGTGGATCAAAAAATAGAATTAATCGAACAAAAACTTGAACAGGCAGTCAGAACGGCCTTGCCAGCCGACAAACGGTTGAAGTTATACATCAAGGAACGATTCAATTTAATAGCGGAACTCATGGGCGGTAGCCAACCTATCAAAGAAACTTTTTTACACAACAACAGCAAGATTGAAATACTACGGGAGAATATTGACAGACAAGAGCTCGAACTTCTCTATTCAATCCTTCGGGACGGGGCTGATGCGGGAATCTTCTCGATCAAGCAACCCCGACGCTTGGCTAATTCCTTGCAATCCGTCTTTAAAAGCTTGGAATTCGGTTTCATACGCCAGTACGAACATCAACCACGACCACAAGTGATTAACGAGTATATTAACATATTATTTCACGGTATAATTAAGAAATAAACTAACACGCACTACTATATGGAATTATATATCAACGCCTTTGCCCATTATCTCCCGGACAACCGAGTACCAAACTCTTACTTCAAAGATGTGAATGGTCTGGATGACGAGTGGATTCGCACTCGTACTGGAATAAGCACCCGGAGTAAGGCTGGCGAGAACGAGAACACGAATACCATGGCCTTGGAGGCCGTTAAACGTCTAAATGAAAAACTGCCCTTCCCCATAGAGGAAGTCGACTTGATCGTGGCCGCTACTTACTCACCCCACGACACGGTAGCCACGGCAGCGCACATGATACAACGCCATTTTAAGGCACGAGCCGCACACTGTCTCACCGTTTCGGCAGCCTGTTCCTCGTTTATCAACGCCATGGAAATCGTTGAGGGATATTTTGCCATGAACAAGGCAACAAAAGCCATCGTCGTGGCCTCTGAGCATAACACGGAATACAGTAACGAGACTTGCCCGCAAAGTGGTCACCTATGGGGTGACGGATCTGTGGCAATCGCCATTTCCACCATACCGGAAGGAGAAAAAGCAGCCCGTATACTTAATATATTCACCCGCGGACTCGGACACATCGGCAAAGCAGACACCGCCGTTTACCTACGCCCACATCACGGGGGTATCGGTATGCCGGAAGGGCGTGACGTATTTATCAATGCCTGCCATTACATGATCGAGGGGTTAAACGCTGTAACGAATAGTCAAGGTATAAAACTGACAGACTTGAAATTCATCGCCTCTCACCAAGCCAACAAACGAATCATGGCTACCGTTGCACGTCAGATCGATTTCCCCGAAGATCACATGTTATCGAACATCGAGGAAGTAGGTAATACGGGATGTCCCAGTTGTGCTATCGCCTTATCGCAAAACCTTGACCGAGTCGACCATGGTGACCTCGTGGCACTCTCCGTGTTCGGGGGTGGGTACTCTTGCGGGGCAGTACTCTTGCAATTTTTATAAGCAAATACAGAATCAAAAAAATGAATCCCAATGAACACTCATTTGGATTCATTTTTTAGTTTATACGCGATAAAAAAGATATACCTTTGCACGAAAGAAATTACCATGAATGACCAGACTGTAATATGTGCCATTGCCACGGCCCCCGGAATGGGTGCTATCGCCGTGATTCGCCTATCAGGGAAAGGATGTATTGAAATTTGTGACCGGATATTTGTTTCACCTTCCCATAAAAAACTGGTGGATGTTCTTCCGAATACAATTCATTTCGGAAAGATCGTCAACAAGGAGGAACTGATTGATGAAGTACTAATCTCCGTGTTCCACGCCCCCCACTCCTTCACCGGAGAAGACTCCATCGAAATTTCTTGCCATGGTTCAGTATACATTCAGCAACGCATATTACAACTATTAATCTCCTCCGGAGCACGGCTTGCCGCCCCCGGAGAATTTACTCAACGGGCTTTCTTGAATGGTAAAATGGACCTTTCACAAGCAGAAGCCGTTGCAGATCTAATCGCCTCATCCTCGGCAGCCGCCCACAAAATGGCATTAAGCCAAATGCGGGGTGGATTCTCGGACGAACTGATGAAACTGCGAATGGAACTGTTGCACATCACCTCCCTGTTGGAACTGGAACTGGATTTCTCGGAGGAAGACGTGGAGTTTGCCGACCGATCGGAACTACGGAATATTGCAGTCGGTATCGACACGTTAATTTCTCGCCTATGCGCCTCCTTCTCCCTTGGCAACGTGATCAAAAACGGCATCCCGGTAGCCATTGTCGGTAATACTAACGTGGGGAAAAGTACCCTACTCAACGCTTTGCTAAAAGAAGATCGTGCCATCGTGTCCGACATCGAGGGTACCACTCGCGACGTGATAGAGGACACCATCAACCTCCAGGGAATCACTTTCCGTTTTATCGATACGGCAGGCATCCGCCACACAGACGACCAAGTAGAAAATATGGGTATCGAACGTACTTTTTTCAAAATTGAACAAGCCCGTATCGTATTGTTTTTAATAGATGCCACCAAAAACACGGAACAATTCTTCCCCTATTACACCCGAGTGAAAGAACATCTCGGATCGGATGCCCGCCTATTAATTCTACTCAACAAGACAGACCAAACAGATTCTGCCGACATGATCTTGTCACAAATCATGTCTCTATCTTCCGGGGAAAAGATTCTCCCGATTGCTGCAAAGACTGGGTATAACATCCATCACTTGGTGGACGAGCTAGTTTCCACGATCAACCTAAACGCACTTCATTCAGGAGATGTCATCGTCAGCAACGCCCGTCATTACGAAGCCCTCTCCCATGCCCGCCTAGCCATCGAGCGAGTCATCGCCGGACTGGACTCCCATCTTAGTGGTGAGTTTGTATCACAAGACATTCGGGAATGCCTGCATTATCTCGGGGAAATCACGGGACAAATCACGACGGATGAGGTATTGGGAAATATATTTAAGAATTTTTGCATCGGCAAGTGATGGCTTGGAAACAGCCGTAACCAACCATAACCATTTAGAATAAAGTCGCTGTATACCAGCGACTTTTCTATTTTAACACTTCCCAGTCCGTATTTGGAGATAACGGTTTTTATCCATATTTTTCTATCATATTTCTACCGCGACAGAAATTCACGGTTAGCCCGAATGTCACAATGACGCATTAGTTGACGTGTGTTGACAATGGTTTACATGTGTTGACAAAATCCGGGAGAAATAAGGAGAAATTATCCCCAATATAAACGAGGAAAATATGGAAGTAAGAAAGATTTGTCAATGGTGTGGAAAGCCATTTATAGCTCAAAAGACAACGACCTGCTATTGTAGCCATCAGTGTTCCAATCTTGGCTACAAAGAACGCATCCGGGAACGCAAGCGGCAGTTGAAACGCTCGCAAGAGTTGCTACAACCTCGACAAGCCGCCGAGGGACAGGATTTCTTCTCTTTTGCCCAAGCAGCAAAGTTGATGGGCGTAACCAGACAATACATATATAAATTGGTAAAGGAATCCAAACTTCGGGCTTCACGCATCAGTGGTAAGAAGTCGCTCATTCGTCGTGCTGACATCGAACTAATGATGAAAACCAAACCGTATGAGCGCATCATGCCTAAAGAGGACTTCGACATCACTGAGTATTACACTGCTGAAGAAATTGCAGAGAAATATAAGGTCAACGCCAAATGGGTGTGGACTTATACACGGCAGCACAAAGTTCCGAAGGTACGAATACGCCAATTCAACTATTATAGCAAGAAACATATCGATGCTGCCTTTGCCAAATACGAGGTGGATTCCGACTTGACCGAATGGTACACACCGGAAGATATTCAGGAAAAATACGGTATGACACGCGTCGCCATCCGTTCGCAGGTGTATCGGAACAATATCCCATCCAAGAAGGAACATGGGCAGATATTCTACTCAAAGCTCCACTTCGACCTCTCGAAGAGTTCAGAACAGGAGAGCAAAGCGGAATACTATACCGTCAAGGAGGCTATGGAAAAATTCAAACTCTCCCGTGACTCTGTTTACGGCATTCTGCAATTCCATCAGATCAACTGCGAGAAGAACGGACGGTTCGTCCGATTCCTAAAAGTAGAGTTTGACAGGGTTATGGGTGTTCACAAATAATCTAATTTGTCGCTATCCATTAATTATTCAAAAATTAATCTCTGCTGTAGATAATCTGCATGATTACATTACAGAGTTTTGCCAGCGAATTAATAATAACCATAAAAATATATTAGTATGCATGAATGTAAAACAGTAACGTTGAGAACACGTCCGTTAAAAGGTAGAATGATGTCTTTCTATCTAGATTATTATCCTGGGTATCGAGACAAAGAGACAATGAAAGTTATCCGTCATGAATCGCTTGGTATCTATGTCTATGCCAATCCGAGAAACAAACGGGAACAGAGTAAGTTCTTTATTTATCGTTTTTTTGCCATCTAATAACTCTATCAAATAGCGATTACCCCTCTATTTCATTAACTCGACAACATTTTCAGGAAGCATTGCATTCCCAGCATCATCTTTCGGAGCGTTCTTAAGGAACAGCATTGGAACGATGGTGTAATTCTTGGCAAATGGTAACAGATTAGCTTTACGGAGAAGTTCGGCTGTTAACTGTTTCCCATTCTCTTGAGTTGTCCATTTGCATTCGCCAACCAGCAGATACTTTTTATCAAGCGATTCTGCCATTACATCGAATTCGACCTGTTCAGGTTTCTTATCCTCATTGAGAACAGAACCCCACCAGCGTTTTGCCTTGCCATAAACCACTCTATTGACAAGATTTCCTGTCACAGCATCCCTACATAATTTTTCCCATTGCATACTCACATACTCCGAGAAATGAGCAGTCAAAGCC
>ERZ827450.243-NODE-243-length-74636-cov-5.875142_pt1 | contig 74636 bp, 71 predicted proteins | sample MGYA00519773_ERZ827450 | MGnify/ENA primary metagenome ERZ827450 (study PRJEB31778, sample SAMEA3449306) | human gut metagenome | biome: human gut; feature: human-associated habitat; material: faeces | place: United Kingdom | collected 2010/2012 ...
ACGGAAAACCGTTGCTCGTGCGCAGACTTTTTACCGTCTGCGAACGAGTCGCACTAACCCAGAAGTCCTCACCGGATTGCTGTCCCTCTCCTTTGGTGTTGACTATAATCGTGTTGACGAGTTTCAAAATATCCTTTTCGCTCCGAAGATAGGCGAAAGGATTGTAGTGCATGGATTTTGCAAAGTTTATGGTATTTAGAACTTTGATTTTGTACTTTCCCCGTTTCAGCATCTTTCCGCACTCCACCAGCACCGTCCCTTTCGGGTCAGTGACTACATACGAGGAGTGCATCTGCATCAGGTTCGGCTTTACAAAAAACCGGGTTTTACCAGAACCGGAACCGCCGATCACAAGGATATTTTTATTGCGGGCATATTTCGGCTCTTTCGGTCTGCCCGACATCATCAGACGTTCCGTAGCGGTCAAAAGGATATTATTTTCAAATACAGAATCCATATATGGCTCTATATCTTTGGCATTTCCCCACCTTGCAGAGCCGTACTCCACTCCATGCCGGAAATTTTTTGCATTCTTTGCCTTGTAGTATACAACGAGTTTTAAGAGAACGCCACCCACTATTCCAATCAGCAAATCTTTCATAAAAAAACTGGGCAGGGGATTGGAAAACATTTTGTCCATACCACTCATCACTGCCATCATCTTGTCGGAAGCATTACTCCCCTCCGCCATTCTCCATAAATATGCTGTCTTATTGCAGAAATATCCGGCAAGCACATACGGAAGATTCAGCAGCACCAGCTTTTTGGTATCTGCTCCCTCTGCCTTTGTTTTCAGCCTTTTGGGGAGAGTTTTCAGGTCTTTGGTCATTCCCTCTATGATACTGCTCATAGGCTCTGCCCCCTGTCCTTGTTCTTCTGTCGGCTTCTCTCTTTGTTCTGATCCTGTGACGCCGCTTCTCTGAAATACTTTAACTTCTGTCTTACGGAAGTCCGGTTTTTCTTTTTCTCATTACCATAAACAAATTCTTTGAATGCCTGTGCGATTGCATCGGCATCTCTGCCCTTGAAAAATACCAGATACTTCGGCGGCTCGGTGGTCTTATCTTTTTTTACGGCAAAATCAACATTGTATTTACGGGCTGTCCGTTCAAAAGATTTAATGTTGCTGTCCGTAATTTCAATCGAGGACGCACCAGCCCCCTCTCCCACCAGTTCCTTAACCGACACTTTTCCATGCTTCTTCTGTGCCTGCTTTCTGTGATGATTCAGATACATTCTCATCGCAGCTTTTAGGATACTGGCGTCCAGTTTTGCAGATTTAATCACAAGGGCGATTGTTTTCTGCGTTACTTCTTCCTGCATCTGTACCTCCTTCTTTCGTTTTTACTGCTGTTCCTTTAAGGCGGAACAAACAGCCGATGTAGTAAATATCTCATGCCTCTCCTTTCCGCTTCTTGACATCGTGCCAGAAGCACTAAAAAAGGGCAGCTACAAATCTTTCGACTTATAACTGCCCTAACGCTGTTTCATATATGCTATTTACCTCTTGGATGTTCTTTACTAATTTTCTTTTCTTCCTCTAACCATTCTTTTTCACATAATTCCTTATACTCATACTTTCCACCACTTGCATATTTTCTCATTAATCCCACTTCAAACAAACCATCCCATTTAACATGAATATGGTCAAATCTATGGTAATTTAATTCATCGGTACATACAGGAAGTATTGCTTGCTTTTCGCCCTTTTTTAATAAATGGTACGGATATTGACATTCCAAAACAATATTATTTTGTTCAATACTTGTCGATTCTTTATCCCAACAGAATAACAATAATTGTACACTATTAAATCTGAAAGCATACGATAATCTTAAATCTGGAAACTCCTCTTTTTTTATATCCTCATTCAGAAATACTTCTCCTGTATTGTAATCAATATGTCTAATTGTACTATTAGAATACAAAAATGGGGATTTGCACCAACGCAATTTCATATTTCCAAACATTGAATCTGGAACTGGAGACACATTAACTGCTAATCCACACATTACCGTAATATTATCTTTCGGTACATTATTGTTTATGTCCATAAGGTACTCTAGTATTTCTTCATCAAAAAAAGAACAATCCTCTTTTCTTGATCTCATGTCATTGTATGCGTATTTCAACAACATTTTTTGAATCAATGTATAATCATACTCAATTTCAACAACATCATCTTCCTTATACTTTTTGACAAAGTACTTACTTATAAATTCTTTTGCATAACTGTCAATATAGGATATTCTATTATTATTGCACTCAGCACAAACATCCTTTACCATCGGGTCTGCTTCATGTATTGCATTTCTCGCATCATCAAAAGTTATATAACATTCTGGAAACAAGTCTAATATTGCAGATGAAATGATATGTTCTCTTGTACCTCTTGCTTCCTTACCACAATATGCACATTTCATTTATCTTATCAACTCCTAATTCTTATTTTTACCTCCCCATTATACATCTTATTTACAACTTTTTCTACTTTAACAGCATGACCGTACACATCTGTGCATGGAACAGGCCATTCTCCACTGCAACATTATCAAGCAACAATGTCTGAAACAGCACATTCCGCACATTTTCAAGCCTGACGATCTTCTGTTCTTCCTCCGGCAGATGCACAAACTCCACACCGTCCTCCACAGCAGATTTCCTCGCAGCTTCACAATGGGTAAAAAGTCCCAGGATATACTTATTTGACATGGCAAAAGCATAGGTTTCCTGTCCATCATACACTATTCTGCACTTCTCCGCTGCATTTTCCGGCAGACTGAAAATGCACTGCACCATTTCTAAACAAACCTTACCTGCATAGTCTGGCTTCAGCTTATTTTTATAGCGTTGTATTTTCCAATGGATTTCACTACGCTCCACCGGGGAATGGGTACGCTTAAACTGGATTTTCCGGCACAACATATCCAAATCCATATACACGTTATTTCCTACAAGATGCTCCGTATATCCTCTATATTCCCCCAACCGCAACAAATACGAAAGCACCTCATTCAGCTTTTTCTCTGATTCTATGAACTGAAACGGTTTTTCTCCAAATTCCAGATATTCAAACTGTAATGGGCAGCTCCCTTTCTCTATCTCTCGTTCCATAACTCTTTTTACATCTCGTAATGATTCCATTTTGCTCCTTTCCGCTTCTGGACATCGTGTCCAAAAGCAATAAAAAAAGGGCAGCTACAAATCTTTCAATTCATAACTGCCCTGACGCTGTTTTATTTCAGTTCTATTTCTGCCATTTTTGCAAATACTGCTTTTTGCTCTAAAAGCTCTTTCTGTTTTTCCTCCGGCAGACATTTGAAGATTTCCTCATATCCCATTTCCAGCATCGGCGTTCCCTTTGCGAAGAGATAGAGCCGGGTATCAAGCCATTCCTGCCATAAGTCCTCAAACATACTCTCACTGTCTGTATAGGTTATAACATCATTAAATCCATACTCCGGTGTGTAATATTGCAGCTTCACAAAACCGTACCGTCCTACATCCAATACCAAAATGTTTTCCAGCTCATACAGTTCTGCATAGGCTGCGGCAACCTTTTTGCACCGTTCCCGTTCTATGTCTGTAATGTAACTTTTCTCCACAGTTGCAAACCTCCTGTTTCGAGGCATCGTGCTGCCTCTTATTCAATCTTCCGTGTTTCTATTTCAAAAACACTTCCGTCCCTTGTTTTTATTGTAAAAATATTTGCGGCATCAGAGGTATCTATATCCTCAATCCCTAAAGCCACATCATTTTCATCTAATACTTCGTATAGCTGATCCTTAAACTCATTATGTTCCATAACTTTTTTACTCTCCTTGTATGTTTTATGGTGCGTACACGCACCATATTATTATATGTTTCATGCACTTAGAATACAAGTGTGGAAAGGAGCTTTCAGTATGATTAAATACGACCCGCTTTGGCGTACGCTAAAGGAAAAAGGAATCAGCCAGTACCAGCTTATCAAAGATTATGGCATTGATAAAGCACAGCTTCAGCGGCTTCGGCAGAACCTTGTTGTAAAAACGCTTATCTTAAACAGGCTTTGCCAGATACTCGACTGCCGGATTGAGGATATAATGGAATACGTTCCGGATACGGATTAAAGGTGTTGTTAGACTCGATGAACAACGCCTTTTTTATTATCCGTCATCTCATGTACTTTTGGACATCGTGTCCAGAAGTAATCCCTGATTACCTTTATTATCTCCGCAAGTACCGTAACCATTCTCCAGATTGCTACTACCCCGCCGATCAGACCTCCAACAACACAGTTTAATGCCAGTATTCCCATACTTCCTGCAATCCCGAAATTCTTTGGCACAAGAATCATGCACATTTTCCGCAATCCATAGGGACAGCCGACCAAAATCCAGTAAAGGAATACATCGAACCCGTCTGCTTTGTTACATACAGGATAACAGGTCAGCATCCATGCCGCAAGCAGTCCTGCCGGAAGTATAATCTTAAACAATACCCTTTTCACTCCAGCCACCTCCATACATATCGTGCTGCACCTCCTGCTGATAATAATGATTCATCGTTGAGGGTGCATTATAAAGAGCTGTTACCATATATGCCTTGATATTTGCAATTTTCGTAGTTGTTTCCTGCATACATCCTATCACATATTCCAAATGGGAGCTATTCAGTTTGAGGAACTTTGATTTTACAAGCTCATATGGATAATCATTTCCACCGATTTTAACAGTCTTATGCTTCACACATACAATCTCGCAGATTACCTCATACAATTCCTCATACAGCCCTTTGTCCTGCCATCTGCCATATTTCATGTGATGTTCGTACTCAATATTCTCTTTGATGATTTCCATGTAAGCATTGACATCTTCCATCACATCAATCTCCCCTTCCAACTCACTGCCGGATTGATTGATAGGATTGATATAATTCCTATCAATATTACTCTGGTTAGTATGATTATAGTTAGTATAATTAGGGTCTGCTTTTTGAACTTCCGCAAGTTCAGATATTGTACTTCTTGAAGTAAAATTTTTAGACTTCTGGAAGTCTGCTTTTTGAACCTCTTGAAGTTCAGTTTCTGAACTTCTGGAAGTATAACTTTTAGAACTCTTGAGGTTCAAATCCTGAACTTCTGTGGAAACATCAGCATTTGCAGGCGTTTCTTCCTCTGCTTCTCCTATTGTGGCAAAATTCTTTACATAAATAATATCCGGTTTTCCAAGTCCCCTGCGTTTCTTTTCGATCAATCCTATCCCATTATCGCTGTCCAACTCTTTCATAATCTTAACACAGGTTGCTTTTGCACATCCCAAATCCTCCATGACATTATCAAGAGTATAAATGATATAGGCTCTGTTTTCTTCATCCAACCAGCCATTTTTCATAGACAGTGACATACGATCAAGCATCAGACCGTACAGGAGCTTGGCATCGCTGCTAAGCCCCTTGAAACGCTCGTCTTTAATCAGCAACCGAGGAACACGATAAAAGGAAAACTGTTCTGCTTCAATCCCATAGTAATAATCAAACTGCATCTGTTTACCCATTTTACCGCACCCCCTTTACTGTTTCTTCTGCCATTCCTCCAATAATTGCAGGATAATCCCCTCAATCTCTTCGCTGGAGTATTCCTCTGAAAAAAACTGGCTGATTTTTTCAGACTTGATTGTAACTTTCCTCTCTTTCGGCTTTTCCTCGGTCAGTATCAGACGCACCATCGGCAGCGTCAGTTCGCCGCTTTTCCCATATTCCTTCAACTTGGCAGACTGTACTGTGGAAATATTTGCTCCGCTTTCCTCAAGGATTACCAGCACCCACTGTTGTGCATCTTCCGACAGAAAGGAAATGTCAACACCCTGTACCAGACCGATTTTCTTTCTGTCAACCAACTCTAGCAGCTCATCGGACAGCCTTGCAAGCCAGATATACCGTTGCACCGTCTTTCCGCTTTCTCCGGCAGCTTCTCCTACCTCGTCAAGCGTATTTCCGTTTCCTTTTCTGCCCTGATGCTTCATAGCCTCGTATTTCATGGCATAAGCTTTCGCCTTCTCACTTGGCAGAATGTCCTCACGCTGAATGTTGGAATCCACCATGATAATCGTAGCTTCATCGTCTGTATAATTGCGGACTATCACAGGCATATCCTCTTTTCCTGCCCGTTCTGAACCTCGTTTTCTGCGGTGTCCGGCTATGATTTCATAGCCACCCTCTGCCCTCGGTCTTGCAATTCCCGGTACAAGCACCCCATACTTACTGATGCTTTCCGTTGTTTCTTCCATTTTTTCATCGTCCAGTACACGGAACGGATGATTTCTAAACTCATGCAAATCCGTGAGCTTGGCTCTGATAATCTGCTCTTCGCTCCCTGTCTTTTCTTCTGCATTTCCAAATAAATCATCATAACTGCTTAATTTTACCTTTGCGGCACTTCCTGCTTTACTCATTCCCAAGCACCTCCTCCGTCAAAGACTGATAAGCAGCGGCTACTTTGCCTTTCGGATCATGTTCGTAGATACTGACACCCTCTGCGGAAATCTCTGCCGCACGGACGGAAATGGGAATACTGTTTTCAAATATCCGCACCTTGCTACCGTAATTCTCCACCAGTAATGCAGTAATGTCCTTTGCATAATTGGTTCTGGCATCCACCATTGTCAGCAGAATCCCCTCAATCGTCAGCTTTGGGTTAATCTGCCTCCTGACCTTTCCAATCGTCTTAATAAGCTGCTGTAACCCTTTTGCCGGAAGATATGCCGCCTGTACCGGAATCAGGATACTGTCCGCACAGGCAAAGGCGTTTATGGTAATCATGCCGAGGGAGGGCATACAGTCAATCAAAATATAATCATAATTATCCTTTACCAGCTCTATGTAGGAACGCATCACAAGCTCTCTACTCATCACATTGACAAGTGATACTTCCAGACCGGAAATCTCGATGTTCCCCGGCATCAGGTCAATTCCCTCTTTGTGTTTCAGGATACCATAATCCGTTTCCATATCTTCATCATTGATGATATTGCCGAGTGCTGTTGCAAGCGTTTCCTCCAGCTTATCCGGCTCTGTAAAGCCAAGACTGTCCGTCAGACTGCCCTGTGCATCGGCATCAATCAGCAGGACTTTCTTGCCATGTTTTGCCAGTCCTATACCTAAATTACTGGTTGTGGTGGTCTTGCCCACACCACCTTTTTGGTTTGCGATTGCGATTATTTTACACATGATAGATTCTCCTTTGTTTTCTGCTATTTTTCTGCTACGTTTCTTTTCTTTACTTCTACATACGCCCTGTAAAATTTCTTCGTTCCCTTATTCGGATACATCTCGGAAAACTCCGTTACTTCCACTTTCGGATTCCTCTGCAAAATCTTTCCGAACCACTTAATATCATTCTTTGTTCCCATCAATCTGACTTTTAACATTAGTCTGTTCCTCCCAATAAGGCATACAGCTTATGGTTGTATGTGGCATATTCCGGATACCGAATCTGAATTGCCTGCCAGAAATATGGTGCATAAGCACAGCAGAATATTTCCTCCACCGTGTACTGCCTACACTCGTCCACCTGTTCTTCTGCATCTTCATAATCGGAAATACTTGGTGTTCCATTGCAATACAGATTGAATGCCATTCTGACCACTCTCACACTTCCACTGGTCTGCCAGCCTTCGTGTAAACACTCTGTTATTACGCATCCTGTTTTGAAATCATAAATTCTGTAAACATTTCTTCTGGTATCATCGCTGATCCCAAGACAATAGCAGAGTGCCTTGTGGTAAACATCCTGATACCGGACTTCCTTTAACTTCTCGTAGTAGAATTTCTCATGTGCATCGCTGATAAAAATAATCTTTTCTTCCTTTTTGGTTTCTGCTCCTAACGCTGTACTTGTCATAATAGAACCCTCCTTGTGTTATTTTGATTTTGTTTTGACCATAACAACAGAAAAAGGACACTCTCCGTTTTATTGGAAAATGTCCTTTTAATAGCATTCAACTATTAAGTTTTGAAAGGTTCTGATTTCTAAAACATCCCTTTTCAGTCCATATTAGTCCACCGAATGACACAAATTTGATGTCAATTTGATGTCAAACACTCGATAAACTCATAAAAGTCTATGGATTTTCTGATTCTTAGTACAGCTTCGCACCTGCCGGAATCCGGTCATTCACCATGAGAAGATTTAATCCCTCATGTCCATCTTCCTCGTGTACTGCTGAAATCAGCATACCCTCGGAATCAATGCCCATCATCTTTCTCGGAGGCAAATTTACGATTGCAATCGCTGTCTTGCCAATCAGATCTTCTGGCTCGTAATACTCGTGAATACCGCTTAAAATCGTGCGTTTCCGGTCTGTTCCGTCATCCAGAGTGAACTTTAAAAGCTTCTTTGACTTCGGTACTGCTTCACATTCCAGAATCTTTACTGCACGGTAATCAGCCTTTGCAAAGGTATCGAAATCAATCATTTCTTCAAACAATGGTTCGATTTTTACGTTGGAGAAATCAACCTTCTCAGCAACTTTTTCTGCAGCTGCAGGAGCTGCTTCGGAAGTCTTGGAAGCCTTCTTGTCAGCATCCAGGGACTTCATTGTCGGGAACAGTAATACGTCTCTGATCGCAGGGGAATTGGTCAGCAGCATTACCATTCTGTCGATACCAAAACCGATGCCACCCGTAGGAGGCATACCGATCTCCAGTGCGTTCATAAAGTCTTCGTCCGTTGTATTTGCTTCTTCATCGCCCTGGGAAAGCAGTTCTTCCTGTGCCTTGAAACGTGCTCTCTGGTCAATAGGGTCGTTTAATTCAGAATAAGCGTTTGCCATTTCCCAGCCGTTCATAAACAGCTCGAAACGCTCTACATAATCCGGATTCTCCGGCTTTCTCTTGGTCAGAGGAGAAATTTCTACCGGATGATCCATAACAAAAGTAGGCTGAATCAGATGAGCTTCTGCATATTCTTCGAAGAACAGGCTCAGGATATCGCCCTTCTTATGGCGCTCTTCGAATTCAATGTGATGTTCTCTTGCAACCGCTTTTGCCTCTTCATCGGAATGGATTTCATTGAAATCCACACCTGCATATTTCTTAACAGCATCCAGCATGGTGATGCGTTCAAAGGGCTTGCCCAGATCCAGAACATACTCGCCGTAAGGAATCTGTGTTGTGCCCAGAACCTCCTGCGCAACGAAACGGTACAGGTTCTCTGCCAGATCCATCATGCCGTGATAATCGGTAAATGCCTGATACAGCTCCATCAGGGTAAATTCCGGATTATGTCTGGTGTCAACACCTTCATTACGGAATACACGGCCGATTTCGTAAACGCGCTCCAGACCGCCTACGATCAGTCTCTTTAAATACAGCTCCAGGGAAATACGCAGCTTTACATCCTCATCCAACGCATTGTAATGCGTCTCGAAGGGTCTTGCAGCAGCGCCGCCGGCATTTGCAACCAGCATGGGAGTCTCCACTTCCATAAAGCCCTGTCCATCCAGATAACGGCGGATGGCGCTGATAATTCTGGATCGTTTTACAAAAGTATCCTTAACATCCTGATTCATGATCAGGTCGACATAACGCTGACGATAACGCTGGTCGGTATTGGTCAGACCGTGGAACTTCTCAGGAAGTACCTGCAGGCTCTTGGTCAGCAACTCCACTTCGGAAGCATGTACAGAAATTTCACCGGTTTTGGTTTTGAATACTTCACCCTTTACACCGATGATATCGCCTACGTCATATTTTTTAAAATCTGCATAGGGCTCTTCCCCGATGTTGTCGCGGGCTACATATACCTGAATGCTTCCCTTTAAATCCTGAACATTGCAGAAGGATGCCTTGCCCATCACACGCTTGAACATGATTCTGCCTGCGATGCTGACGGTCTTGCCCTCCAGCTCTTCAAAGCCTTCCACAATGTCCTTGCTGTGTGCAGTCACGTCATATTTTACATGACGGAACGGATCCTTTCCGGCTTCCTGCAGTGCAGCAAGCTTCTCTCTTCTTACCTTCAGGATCTGGTTCAGATCCTGCTGCTGATTTTTCTGATTATTCTGTGCGTCTGCCACCTTACTTACTCCTTTTCCAGCTGGTCAGATCGGACCTGTCCTTAGTTGGAACGTTCAATCTCCAGCACTTTGTACTTAATCACACCTGCCTGGGTTTCTACCTCTACAATATCTCCGATCTTTGCACCAATCAGCGCTTTGCCAACCGGAGATTCGTTGGAAATTTTACCCTTTAAGCTGTTTGCTTCTGTAGAGCCGACGATTTTGTAATCCAGCTCTTCATCGTATTCCAGATCCAGGATCTTAACCTGACAGCCGATGTTGATGCGGTCTAAGTCAACCTCATCTTCTACAACGACCTCTGCATTCTTCAGGATCTTTTCCAGCTCTTCAATCCTTGCTTCGATATCACGCTGTTCATCCTTTGCTGCATCATATTCGGCATTCTCGGAAAGGTCGCCCTGCTCTCTTGCTTCTTTAATCTTCTGTGCTACTTCCTGACGTTTGACAACCTTCAGGTCATGCAGCTCATCTTCATATTTACGAAGTCCCTGATAGGTAAGGATATTCTTTTTTTCTTCCATTTTGCTTTTCCTTTTACCTCATGAAAAATCTCGGGCGCAGGGATATTTTCCCGCGCCCTTTCGTTTCTTTTAATCAAATCGCATTATACCGTGCTTTCAGGGCAGTGTCAAGGTAATTTCGGGCGGAGATATAGGAGATATCGGCTCTTTTTTCCCTGATTTGCCGCCTTTTTTCGACATCAGACGTCAAATCCACATACAGGCTTCCAAATTCCGGATGTTCCTTCAAAATCCGGGCATTTGCCCGAAGCTCCACAAGAACGGTTTTTCGTCCATCCGTTTCTGGTATTCTATTCACAAAACAGACTGGCAGACCGCTCTCCTCATATAGCCAGTCTGAAAAATGCTCCCATGCTGCTTCCTTCTGCCCCACCAGATACAAGCCGTTTAAATCCGCTGACACCAGTCGTAAAAAGTCCTCCTGCCAGAGACGAGACACGGGACGGATACCGTTTTCGCGTCCACGGCTCCATTGTCCCGCCGTTTCCTCTGCATCCGCAAGCAGCACCAAATTTTCCCGAAATGGCTGACCACGCAGAATTTCTGCCGCCAGCGCTGCATCCGGCAACGGCGGCTGCCAATCCTCCCACGCGGCTTCCAGCTCCGGCGTAAGCCAAAGCGCAGTCCCCTGCTCTTCCAAGGCGCTGCCAATCCGCTCCATCCACCAGTGCAGTCGCTTCGTGCCCTCGAGGCGGCATGGAAACAGATACAGGCTGACCCGATAGCCGCGCCACAAAAAACGTTCCAGTCTCGGCGTTTCCCAGCGAAGTGCGCGGCTGCCCAAACGGGAGGACAGCGCTTCCCTGGCACGCGGCTCCAGCATAAAATAAGCGATTTCTCTCATACGCCAGTTTATGCTTCCAGCAGCAGTTTCATTCCCTCCATCAGCTCTTCCATCGTTTCCATGCTATTGATCTGCCTGCGCAGCCCGGCCGCGTGGGGAAGGCCGGTCGTGTACCATGCCAGATGCTTGCGCATTTCGCGCACAGTGATATATTCGCCTTTGTAGGTGCAGGACAGCTGTGCATGCCGAATAATCATCTCGTACAGCTCCCGGCGGTTCGGGCGTGCCGGAATTTCGCGATCTTCCAGCGCTGCCAGAATTTCCCGGAAAATCCACGGGTTGCCCTGTGCGCCACGTCCGACCATAATGCCGTCGCAGCCGGTCTGCTCAAACAGCCGCAGCGCGCTTGCCGCGTCCACGACATCCCCGTTGCCGATAACAGGAATTTTTACCGCCTGCTTTACCTGTGTGATGATGTCCCAATCCGCCGTTCCGGAATAATACTGCTCCCGCGTCCTGCCGTGCACTGCAACAGCCGCAGCGCCGGATTCCTGCGCGATTTTTGCCATTTCAACCGCATTGACGTGCGCATCATCGAAGCCCTTGCGAATTTTTACCGTCAGGGGCTTTTGAATCGCTTTTGCCGTTTTTTCTATAATTTTTCCCGCCAACAGGGGATTTTTCATCAGGGCACTGCCCTCGCCGTTGTTGACCACCTTCGGCACCGGACAGCCCATATTCAGGTCCAAAACAGAAAATGGACGCTCCTCGATCTTTTTGGCCATCTCACTGACGATATCTGGATCGGAGCCGAACAGCTGCAGGGAAACCGGTCCCTCGTCCGGATGAATTTGCATCAGTTCTTCGGTATTTTTGTTATGATAAAGAATCGCCTTTGCGCTGATCATTTCCGAACAGACCATTCCTGCCCCCTGCTCATGGCAGAGCAAACGAAATGGCAGGTCGCTGACACCTGCCATTGGCGCTAAAATCACAGGATTTGCAAGGCTCACGTTTCCGATCGTAAGCTGTTTCATAATCCTCCTTTTTCGGAAGCATTTTTACTTCCTGCGTTTTCCGACAGCAGAACACACCCTTCTGCTGCCCGGAACTTATTTTCCGCTGCAGTTTTTCTCGTACAGAATCCGCAGTCCATCCAGCGTCAGGGCGCTGTCGTAAATGTCGATCGTATCTGTTTCATCGGCAATAATCCGTCCCAGTCCGCCGGTCGCAACGACCTTCAGATCTGTGATACCGGTCTCTTTTTTGACCTGATTGATGATATATTCGGTCTGACCGATCTGTCCGTAAACCAGACCTGCCTGCATACTGGAAATCGTTTCCCGCGCCAGAATGGAATCTGGCTTTTTAATTTCAACCTCCGGCAGGCGCGCCGTATCCTCCCACAGCGCCTTTGCAGAAATTCGAATGCCGGGTGCGGTGATGCCGACACCGAATCTTCCGTCCTCTGTAACGAGGTCGTAAGTCGTCGCCGTTCCAAAATCCAGAACCAGCACAGGACCACCGTACTTTTCATAAGCGGCGACTACGTCCACAATTCTGTCCGGTCCGATTTCCTTTGGATTCTCGGAGGTGATCTTGATGCCGGTTTTGATTCCACTGCCAACGATCAACGGTTCGGTATGCAGATAGCGCACAACCGCGCCGATCAGCGCATGCATGACCTTCGGCACAACGCTCGCAATGATTGCGCCCCCGACCTTCCGGCGGTCGATCTGATTGTTCTGCAGCATCGCCAGAATCTCCGTGCCGTATTCGTCCGAAGTACGCATCGTCCGGGATGTCATCCGAAACGTCGTAACCAGTTTTTTGGACTCGTATACACCAAATGTAATATTTGTATTTCCTACATCAATTACTAAAATCATTCTTTCCTCTCATTTCTGCGCACGCCATTTGCGCATGCCGCGGGTGAACAGGAACTTATTTTTCAATCTTCTTCCTCCAGAAGCGCAGACACATCCTCACCGAGAATAAAAACCCGATAATACAAAGTCAGAGATTCCAAAAGCTCCTGACGGTTTCTTTTGATTTCCGCAATCAGAAGTCCGCTCGAAATTTCATCATATAATAAATCATCGTCTGCCGCATTGGTTTCAAACGCGAGCGTTCCGTCCTCTTCAAATACGATCGTAAAAATTCCTCCCACTTCCCGGGTAAACAGCACGCAGATAATGTGCAGTTCATCCTGAACGGACTGCGGGATTTTGCTGAATCTGGGATTAAAATAATATTTCTGCTCGTAGGCGTTCGCCCCGCAGAGCACGATTTTTTCTCCCAATTTTCCTGTTTCAGACATATCCATATATTCCTCTCACTGATACTTCTCCGGCATAGACCGCTTCAACGGAACCGTCCTTTCTCTGGACAAGCAGCTCGCCGGTCTTCTCAATGCCGATTGCCGTTCCCTGCCATTCACCTTTGGGATCCAGCACCTCCACAACGCGTCCTTTATTGACAAGAAAGCTCTCGTAAAGCTCTTTTTGTCCGCTCAAATCCATTGTTTCCAGAAAGCTGTCATAGCAATCCAAAAAATGTCTCAACACGGACGCAAGAAGTACTTCCCGGTCCACATCGGCTCCCAACTCCAGCGCCAGAGAACCAGCTGTCTTTTTTACCTCTTCCGGAAATTCCTTCTGATTGACGTTGATTCCCGTCCCGATCACAAGGAAAAAGCTGCCGGCTGCAGACTGATACATTTCCGTCAAAATTCCGCAGATTTTCTTTCCGTTTACCACCACGTCGTTCGGCCATTTGATCTTCGCATCCAGATGAAGCTCCCGTACGCTCTGCGTTACGGCGATCGCCATCAGCAGTGTAATCATCGCCACATGAGACGCTTCCGCCTGTGGGCGCAGCAAAATGCTGAAATACAGATTTTCTCCGGGCGGGGAAATCCAGCTTCTTCCCCTTCTGCCGCGTCCTGCCGTCTGTGCCTCCGCAACTGCGCACCTTCCTTCTTCTGCGCCCTGCCGTGCCCAGTCTTTGACAATCAGATTCGTTGAATCCACCGTTTCAAAGCACTGAACCTTTTCCCAAAACCGACAGCCTGCAAGGAGGCTGTCCAGCTTCTTTTGATCCAACATGAACTTTTCTCCTTTTCAGCAGCAGAATACTTTGTGCCCGTCCTATTGCCAGACACCGAAGCAAACGCTGCTGTCCTTCCGTTATGCCTCTGTCGGATTTTTCCAGCCCAGCGTCGCTGCCATCACTGCCTTAATGGTGTGCATGCGGTTTTCTGCCTCGTCGAATACAACCGACGCGTCGGATTCAAAGACTTCATCCGTCACTTCCATCTCATAGATGCCGAAGCGCTCGCCGATTTCTCTGCCGATCTGGGTGTTGCGGTCATGGTATGCAGGCAGGCAGTGCATGAAAATCGCATTCCCGGCATTCTGCATCACTTTGCGGTTTACCTGATAAGGCATCAGGTCTTCGATACGCTCCATCCATACCGCATCCGGCTCGCCCATCGAAACCCATACGTCGGTGCAGATGACGTCCGCATTCTTTGTTCCATTCTCTACGTCTTCGGTCAGCGTAATGCTGCCGCCGGTCTGCTTTGCAATTTCCTGACACTGCTCAACCAGAGCCTTGTCCGGGAAATAACGGGACGGAGCGCAGGCGGTAAAGTGCATGCCCATCTTCGCGCATACGACCATGTAGGAATTGCCCATATTGTAGCGGGCGTCTCCCATATAAACCAGATTCACGCCTTTCAGCTTTCCAAGATGCTCGCGAATCGTCAAAAGGTCAGCCAGCATCTGGGTCGGATGGAACTCGTTGGTCAGACCGTTCCATACCGGAACGCCTGCATATTTGGCAAGCTCTTCTACGATTTCCTGTCCGTAACCGCGGTATTCGATTCCTTCAAACATCCGTCCCAGAACGCGTGCGGTGTCGCGGATGCTCTCTTTTTTGCCGATCTGGGAGCTGGACGGATCGAGGTAGGTACATCCCATGCCAAGATCGTGTGCAGCAACCTCAAAGGAGCTGCGGGTTCTCGTGCTGGTCTTTTCAAAAATCAGTGCAACATTTTTGCCCCGTAAGGTATCGACCGGAATGCCTGCTTTTTTGAGGCGTTTCAGCTCCGCTGCAAGGTCGATTAAATAATTGATTTCCTCCGGCGTATAATCCAGTAATTTCAAAAAATGACGTCCTGTCAGGTCCATGATGTATCCTCCTCTTCATAAAATCCTGCGCTGCAGGATTTGTTTCCTGATAAAAAAGAATGTGCCTTGGCACCTTCTCGCGCCAAAGCGCGGTTGCTTCGGCAACCATCTCCCCCTGCGCCGAGTGCGCATCCTCGTAGCGCGTTTTTATTTCATAGGACGCATTTTCCTATGAAATAAAAACTGCCGCACCCGGATGATCTCTCATCTGATGTGCGGCAGTTTTTCTATCAGTAGAATGTACGCAAAGCACATTCTGCCGTATACGTCTTGCGGCGCTCTTTATTCATGACAATAGAATGCTCGCAGAGCGTGCATTCTATTGTTGATTTTTGAAGTCGAGGGAATTATTCGCCCTTCTCCAGAGCCAGAGTCTTGGTTGTGATATCACAAACCTCTGCAGGTCCGTAGTACTGGATTGCACCCGGATATACATAGCAGGTGTTCTCAGACCACTCTTCTCTGTGTGCCTCGAAGTATTTGAAGGGCTTGCCATCCAGCTCAACCAGAGCCTTACGGATAACAGGCTTGTCTTCGCCATGTCTTCTCTCCATGTTCATCATCTTGGTGATGGGCATACCGCCTGCAACCCACTCAGCTGCCGGTTTGGACAGGTTGGAAACCTTGGAAAGGTAACCATTGTAACCATACTGGATCAGCATGAATGCATTGTAACCTAAGGAGTAGCAGTAATCGGAATCGAAGTTGGAAGGGAATGCACATCTTCCTTCGTAACCGAAGAAATGATGCAGTGCATTAAACTTACCGTTGTATGTGCCTGCAGCCTTTCTCTCAGCCAGCTTGTCAGCTACCAGAGCGGAGAACAGCTTCTCGGACTCGATTAGGGAAACCTGTACGTTGCCGTGAGGATCTCTCTCCAGGAACAGCTGCTGCTGAATGCCTTCCGGCAGGATTGCGAATACAGCCATGGATTCTTTAGACAGACCGTTTTCGATGAACGCATATTTTTCTTTCCAGGTAGGAAGTGCATTGAACGCATCTGCCTTGCTGCCTGCTAACAGCTCGTTGATCTCAGCGATCAGTGCGGAGAACTCGGGAACGAATTCTACAACGCCTTCAGGGATGATTGCAACACCGAAGTTCATGCCCTTTGCTGCTCTCTTTGCTACAGAATCAGCGATGTAGTCAGCGATCTGGGACAGGGACATCTTCTTTGCTGCAACTTCTTCGGAAATCAGGCAGATGTTCGGCTGGGTTTCCAGTGCGCACTCCAGAGCAACATGGGAAGCGCTGCGGCCCATAACCTTAATGAAGTGCCAATATTTCTTAGCGGAGTTTGCATCTCTTTCGATGTTACCGATTACTTCGCTGTAGGTCTTTGCAGCGGTATCGAAACCAAAAGAGCACTCGATATCTTCGTTCTTTAAGTCGCCGTCGATGGTCTTCGGGCAGCCGATTACCTGTACGCCGGTGTTGTTTGCAGCGAAGTACTCAGCCAGTACAGCTGCGTTGGTGTTGGAATCGTCGCCACCGATGATAACGATTGCGGTGATGCCGTGCTTCTTGCAGACTTCAGCAGCGATTGCGAACTGTTCCTGAGTCTCCAGTTTGGTTCTGCCGGAACCGATGATATCGAAACCGCCGGTATTTCTGTATGCATTGATATACTCGTCATCAAAAACAAGATAATCGTCTTCGATCAGACCGCTCGGACCGTTCTTGAAGCCGTACAGTACGTTCTCCGGGTTGGTTGCCTTTAATGCATCGTATAAACCGCAGATAACGTTGTGTCCGCCAGGAGCCTGTCCGCCGGAAAGGATAACGCCTACAACCTGCTTCTTCGCAACGGAAGTGTTCGCACCTTTCTGGAAAGTGATCTCCTTTTTACCGTAGGTATTGGGGAACAGCGCTTTGATCTTCTCCTGATCTGCAACGCTCTGAGTCTCTTCGCCTTCCTTAACGCAGATATCTGCAATGCCGTGTCTCAGCATGCCGGGAAGCTTCGGAGCATACTCATATCTGGCTTTCTGTAAAGCTGAAATTTCCATAATCATTCTCCTTCTTGTATTTCTACAGCATTTTTTCATTCATAGTTGATTATAAGCTATTTTTTTCAAAAAGTAAACAACTAATCCCTTTTTCGCAAAGGGATGAATCATTTCCACCCTTATTTTCTCAAATCTCCCGAATATCATACGGAGTGGTCTGATATACGTAATAATTTAGCCAGTTTGTATACAATCCGTTGCAGTGCGCACGCCAGGAAAGGAGCGGTTTCTTCTCCGGATTGTCCTCCGGATAATAGTTTTCCGGCACATGGATCGGAAGTCCCTTGTCGCGGTCGCGCTTATACTCTCCATCCAGCGTGTAGCGATCGTATTCCGGATGTCCCATGACGAAAATCTGGCGTCCGCCCTCAGTCATACATAAAAGAACTCCCGCTTTGTCCGATTCTGCCATAACGGTCAGCTCTTTGCAGGCATGGATCAGCGCTGCAGGTGTTTCGGTATGTCTGCTGTGGGGGATACAGAAAACATCGTCAAATCCGCGCACCAGCGGCTCTTTGCGGTTTAACACACGGTGTTCAAATACCCCGAAAAGCTTTTCCGGCAACAGGCGTTTGTCGAGTCCGAAGTGGTAATACAGACCTGCCTGAGCGCCCCAGCAGATGTGGAACGTGGAATGGACGTGGGTCTTTGACCACTCCATAATTTCGCAGAGTTCTTTCCAGTAATCCACCTCTTCGAAGGGGATCTGTTCCACCGGTGCGCCCGTGATAATCAGGCCATCGTATTTGTTGGATTTCAAATCATCAAACGTATCGTAAAATTTATTCAGATGTGTTGCAGAGGTATTCAGAGACAGATGGCTGTTCATTTTCATAAAGGTCACGTCCACCTGCAGCGGCGTATTGGACAGCGACCGAAGAAGCTGCAGCTCCGTATCTTGTTTGACCGGCATCAGATTCAGAATACAGATCTGCAATGGGCGGATATTCTGGTGCATCGCACGATATTCGTCCATCACGAAAATATTTTCATTATCCAGAATCTCTCTGGCAGGCAGATCACTCTGTATTTTAATCGGCATTTTCTCTCTCACTTTCCTGCCGCTGTGCGGCGCTTCTTTTGAATAAATTCGTCCGGACGGCTATTTTTCCAGATACTGCTTCATAAACTCTTCTTCTGTCAGTACAGCTATACCCAGCTCCCGCGCTTTTTTATTTTTGGCGGAATTGGAGGTACTGTCATTGTTGATCAGACAGATGGTTTTGCCCGTCACGCTTCCGGTTACCTTTCCGCCGAGGGCTTCGATCTTTTCCTTTAAGGCACTGCGATTTTCAAAGTGGTTCAGGCTGCCCGTAATAACAAAGGACTGCCCGGAAAGCGGCAGGGCTTCTTCTGAAAAGGTTTCCTGCTCCAGCTCCACTTCCTTTAATAAAAGCTCCAGCGCAGTTCTATTTTTTTCCTGGGCAAAAAAATCCACAAACGCGCCTGCGATAACAGGTCCTACGCCATCCATCGCCGCCAGCTCTTCTGCAGGTGCAGCGAGCATTTTGTCCAGATCATTTTTATATTCCCGACAAATCATCCGTGCATTGGCAATTCCGATATTCGGGATTCCAAGGCTGTAAATCAGGCGTGCAAGATTTGTATGTCTCGCTTTTTCAACGCTCGCTTCGAGATTCTGATACGATTTTTCGCCGAAGCCGTCCATCTGCATAATCGCATCCCGGTGTCTGTCCAGATGGAACAGATCCGCATAGGTATGCAAAAAGCCCTCCGCCAGAAATTTTTCCAGCGTCGCTTCGGAAAGTCCGTCGATATTCATCGCGTCCCGGCTGACAAACAGCGTAAAAGATTTGATCTTTTTGGCATCGCAGTCCGGGTTCGGGCAGACTAACGTCTCCGTATCGTTTTCTTTTACAATCCGGGTCTCTCCCTGACAGACCGGACAGGTGCAGGGAATTTCCAATGTGCCGCTCTTTGTCAGATTTTCCGCGATCTGCGGGATAATCATGTTTGCCTTATAGACTGTAATCCGGTCGCCGATGCCGAGCTTTAATTCTTTTACAATGCTGACATTGTGAACGCTGGCACGACTTACGGTTGTCCCCTCCAGCTCCACAGGGTCAAAAATCGCAACCGGGTTAATCAGTCCGGTACGACTCGCGCTCCACTCCACCTCGCGCAGCGTCGTCTCCGCCTGCTCGTCCGCCCATTTAAATGCAATGGCATTGCGCGGGAACTTCGCTGTTCTTCCAAGCGACTCTCCGTAAGCGATATCGTCCAAAAGCAGTACCAGCCCGTCGGACGGAACCGGATAATCTGTGATTTTTTCTTCAAACCAGGCAACCGCCTCCTGCATTGTGTCCGCAGTTACCGCTTTATATTCTACCGTTTCAAAGCCCTGCTTCTGTAAGAATATAAACTGTTCTTCCCTTGAGTTTTTAAAATCCACACCCTCTGCACGCACCAGTGCAAATGCGAAAAAATGCACCTTTCGCTGCGCAGTGATCTGGTTGTTTAGCTGGCGCACGGAACCGGAGCAGAGGTTTCTCGGATTTTTGTACCGAGCGTCCACGTCTTCGATTTCGCCGTTGATCTTTTCAAAATCCGCATAGGTGATGACCGCTTCTCCCCGCAGGATCAGCTCTCCCTGATACGGGATCTGCAGCGGCACGTTGACAAAGGTTTTGGCGTTCGGCGTGATGACCTCGCCAATTTCGCCATTTCCCCTCGTGACCGCCTTAAACAGTTTTCCGTCCCGGTACGTCAACACGATGGTCAAACCGTCCAGCTTCCAGGAAAGCAAACCTTTCTGATCTCCCAGCCAGTCTGCCAGCTCTTCCCGGCTTTTCGTTTTTCCAAGGGAAAGCATCGGGCTTTCGTGACGCTCTTTGGGAAGTTCGTCTACTGCTTCATAACCAACCGATTGGGTCGGACTCGCTGCCAGCACAACTCCGGTCTTTTCTTCCAGGGCAACCAGCTCGTCGTAGAGCCTGTCATATTCTAAATTACTCATGATTTCCCGGTCTTCGGCATAGTAGGCTTTTGCAGCCTCATTCAACTTCGAGACCAGTTCTTTCATTCTGTCTGTATCATTCATATCGTTTTTTCTGTGCTCCTGTCTGTCCGGATCCGGAACCATTCCGATAGGTACCATTCGTGCGGCTGTCGGTGGCACTCCGGTAGGTACCATTTGTGCGGCTGTCGGCGGTACTCCGGTAGGTACCGCGCTGCTCTGCTTTGCGAGCACCGTCTGTACCTTGCCTGCGGTCAGCCGTTTTTGCGTAGCCGCCTGCATTCCGGTGAGCCGGATTCTGACCGCTGCGCTGCATTCCTGCATTCGCTATGCGTCCGTTCACTCTTGGCTCTGCAGCGCCGGTCTGAGCTTCTTTTTTCGCAGCAGGCTGCCGTTCCTTTTCCCATGCAGGACGCGCCGGACGACTGGCATTTTTCCCAACTTCATAGTACAGCTCTTTTAACTCTGCACCGGTGACTGCACGAATATCGCCCGGATTTAATTTCCCCAGCAGAATGTTTGCCACACGCACACGTTTGATGCTTAGAACGCCATAGCCGAGGGTCTTGCACATCCGGCGGATCTGGCGGTTTAAGCCCTGTGTCAGGATAATGCGGAAGACAAATTTTCCCTCTTCTTTTACAAAGCAGGGACGGGTACGCTCATTTAAATCCTTTAACAGCATACCATCCGACATTTTTTTGAGAAAATCCCGACTGATGGGCTTATTGACGCGGACGAGGTACTCCTTTTCGTGAAAGTTTGCCGCACGCATCAGACCATTGATTAAGTCCCCGTCGTTTGTCAGCAGTAAAAGGCCTTCCGAATCTCTGTCCAGGCGTCCTGCATAGGTTACACGTACCGGATATTCGACGACATCACGGATCGTGATCTGGGCGTGCTTGTCCTTTTCTGTACAGGTCACTCCAACCGGCTTGTAATAAGCCAACACCACCTTTTTTTCCCGATGTCCGACCGGTTTGTCCTCAACTGTAATTTTGTCCAGATCGTTGACCCGCATACCCGGATCTGCGATCTTGCCATTCACAGACACTTTTCCCCCTTCGATCAGGACATCCGCTTCTCTTCTCGAACAGATGCCAGCCTGGGAAAGATATTTATTTAAACGGACCTTTTCAGTATTTGCCATAAATTAACTTCTCCATTCCGATAAAAATCGCAGTATACAAATATTTTAGCACACTTTCAGATTCCGTGCCAGAAGAACATGCAGGGATTTTCAGGCGCATGGTTTCCCTCTGCTACAGCAAAATCCAGTCCGGAAGTTTTTTCTAACCCACGGCAAAAACGGTCCTGCCAACTCTATAGAGCTCAGCAGAACCGTTTTTGAAATTTTGTTATGAAATTCTATCCAAAACATCTGGAAGGTTATCGAAGTTTTTTGTCTTACTCGCGCTCTACGATCGCTGCACAGCCCATGCCGCCGCCAACACAAAGAGTAGCGAGACCTTTCTTTGCATCTCTCTTTTCCATCTCATGAAGTAAGGTTACCAGAATACGGCAGCCGGATGCTCCTACCGGATGACCAAGGGCGATTGCTCCGCCGTTGACGTTTAAGATATCGTTGTTGAAGCCAAGGTCATGCGCAACTGCTACAGACTGTGCTGCGAATGCTTCGTTTGCCTCAATCAGGTCGAAGTCGCCGATTTCGTATCCGGCTTTCTTCATTACCTTGCGGGTTGCTGCAACCGGTCCAATACCCATGATGCGGGGTTCTACGCCTGCCAGCTCGCCTGCTACCCAGGTAGCCATCGGCTTTACGCCCAGCTCCTTTGCCTTTTCTTCGCTCATAACGATCAGCGCTGCCGCTGCATCGTTGATACCGGAAGAATTGCCGGCGGTTACGACACCACCCTCTTTGAATGCAGGACGCAGTTTGCTGATGCTCTCTGCCGTTACATTCGGTCTGGGTCCCTCATCAGTATCAAATACAACGGTCTGTTTTTTCTGTTTTACTTCCATCGGAACGATCTCGTCCTTGAACTTGCCCTCTGCAATCGCTTTCTGTGCCTTCTGCTGGCTCCATGCTGCAAACTCATCCAGCTGCTCTCTGGTCAGTCCCCAGTCTTCTGCAATATTTTCAGCAGTAATACCCATATGATAGCCGCCGAATGCATCCGTCAGGGCATCGCGGATCAGCGCATCATCCATCTTTCCAGCGCCCATTCTGTAACCGAATCTTGCATTATACAGAAGATAAGGAGCCATGGACATATTTTCCATACCGCCAGCTACGATGATATCCGCATCACCGGAGGCAATCAGCTTGGCAGCCAGGTTTACACAGTGCATACCGGAGCCGCACAGTACGTTAATCGTAGTTGCAGGAACCTCTACCGGAATCCCTGCGTTGACGGCTGCCTGTCTTGCAGGGTTCTGACCAAGACCTGCCTGAATGACACAGCCCATATATACTTCATCTACCTGCTCCGGTTTGATTCCGGTTCTTTTCAGGGCTTCTTTGATTACAACAGTGCCCAGATCCGGTGCGGGAGTTTTGGAAAGAGTTCCTCCCATTACGCCGATTGCTGTTCTGCATGCGCCTGCCAGCACTACTTTTCTTGCCATAACAATGATTCCTCCATTTTCCCTTTTTTCTTTATCATACTACTTTTGAAACGCTTTTCAAGCCCACTGCACGCTTTGTTGTGGTCTTTTTTAGAAACAAAAGCGTAAAATCTTTCACGTTGGAAGGTACTTATCAGGGCATTTTTTATCTGGTGCTCAAATGCCCGATATTTTTGATCAGCACGGAAATCGTCCCGTCGGGATTTGTGATAAATTCTACCTTCTCGGGGTCCTTATATTCTTCCATCGGAATCGTGATTTCGATGCCAGTGTCCGTCGTCAGATGCTGCTTCTGGAACTTTTTGATCGTCGCCTCGCTCTTGGGCCTGACAATTTCTTTTTCCATGTTATATTTTTCCAGCTTTTCCTCCAGGTCTGCCTGCATCTGCGGACTGTCCTTAAAAACTTTCTCCTTGACCGCTTCGACCTCCAGGCTCCCCTTTTCCTCCAGCTCATCATAGATCGCCTGCTTGACTTCCATCTTTCGCCGGGTGTCCTCATCTCCATAGTATTTTTTGTTGACCTGTTCCACTGCTTTTGTCACGATATCCAGCTTTGTCTTCTGAGACATCGGTGCATGACATTCCAGAAACAGTTCGGAAAAGTACAGCTTCTTTTCACCATTTACTTCGAATTTTTTCTCTGTCAGCAAAATTTCTCCATTCGACAGATTCACTAAAAATGCCTCAGAAAGCTTCTGTCCGGCAGACGGCAGGATCGCTTTCTGTAAAATGATATCGTTTAAATTTTCTCCGGTTTCGGTAGCCTTCGTCGCATGGGTATAGGAAGTTTTATAATTTAATTTCAAAAATCCGAAATAATCGACGCCCTCCGCAGAAAAAACGACAACCGCAACGTCCGCCGCCGGAATATCGATATTCGAATTCATGATCCCATAGAGCTTTTCACACAATGCCCTGCTCGTCTGGACAAAATTTTCGGCGTTACAGTTCTGGATCAGCCCCATCACCTCAGATTCGTCAGAAAACTGGCAGACCTTCATATCGTCGCTCTCTGTAAATTTTTCAATATGAGCCTTTAAAAAATCGCACAGATTCGAACCCATATCGATCGGACAGTCCGAAAGCACCGGCATTCCAACCACAGAATCCAGGATATGGACAATCCCCATTTTCATAATCATATCGTCTTTTTTCATGCCAGTTTCTCCTCAATTGCTTTTGTATGCGGCAGCTGCGCCATCTATAAACATAGCAGTTCGATGAAAAATATGCAAGAAAAAGAGGCGAACGCTTTTGACGTCCGCCTCCGGAATTCTCGCTTTTGCAAGCTGCCGCAGGGAAAAATCTTCCTCTTGGGATTCTTCTTATTCCGCCCGTTTTAACGCTTTTACGATCACAGGTCCGATCAGTGCTGCTAAAATAATCTTTGCAGTATCACCGGGCAGGTAAGGGATAACCCCCACACCAAGACCTCCGATGAAGTCTAAGTTCAGCTGCAGGCAAAGCCATACGGTACCGAACAGGTAACATACCAACGTTCCCAGAACCATCGCACCGAACTGTTTCCAGAAGCTTTTGCCGGTCTTTTCAAACAGAATACCGGTCAGCGGGATCATGAACAGGAAGCCGATCAGATATCCTCCAGTCGGTCCTGCAAGCTTTGCAAAGCCACCGGAAAAACCGGAAAATACCGGAAGTCCCACCAGACCCAGAAGCAGATAGATCACATAGCTGATGAATGCATTTCTGGTGCCCAGAATGTAAACGGAAAGATACAAAATAAAGGTTGTCAGAGAAAGCGGAACCGGGCTGACCGGGATCGGAATGGAAAACGGAGCCGCTATACAGGTCACCGCTGTCATCACACCGATCATCGCCATCTGTCTGATTCCAAGTGCTGTCTCTTTTTTTGTTGCTGTCTGCATGATTGTCACCCCTCCTGTCCTATCGGACAGTTTTTCTTTTTTCTTAAAAGATACCCCTTTCATCTGAAAATGTCAACAAAATCCTTGACTTTTTTGTTTCTTCTTTTGTTATATTATACAATATCGTCCTATTTGTAAGTTTTTTGTATCGCATTTTGACAGCTGCGTGCCAAGGTGCCCGGTGATATATCATATTTTTGGCGAAATGCCGTCAGAAAATAAGAATAGGAAAAGAATCCGCACGCCGCACATACTTCCTTAGAGGATATGTTTCCCTCCTCCAGCATCCGTTTTGCCAGAGACAGGCGGTAATTGAGCATATATTCGGAAAAGGTTACGCCCATACAGGCATGGAATACGGAAGAAAAATACGATTCCGACAATCCTGCCTTCTGCGCCGCATCCGACAGCCTGATTTTTTCCCGGTAATGCTGCCGTACAAAAACCAGCGACCTGCGCACCGCCTCAGGGATTTCTTCCTCCTTTGCCTGCCGTTTCTTCGGGCTTTTTCGCAGAATCAAAATACAGATTTTTTCGATCAGATCCGCAGACATTTTTTCCCAGAACGCTTCTTTTTCTTCCTGCTCTCTTTTTAATTCCAGCAAAAGCTGTGTCATCTTCTGCATTTCCTTTTCCTGCATCTGAAAGCAAAACGGTTCTACCGCTTCTTCCAGCGCATCCAACAATACGTTCGATAACACCTCCTGCCGAAAAATCAGGTTATAGTAGCGGATATATTCCCCTGTATCCGTCATCTGTCTGTGATAATCCGATGGTCGAATCAGCTGCAGGCTGCCTGCCGCCGCAACGAAGCTGCTTCCGTTGATCAGGAACCGGCTGCTTCCTTCATAGATCAGCGACAGCTCGTAAAAATCATGAAAATGAAGCTGCTGATTGAAGCTGCTCTCCGCTTCCGAATAGCAATTCTGTATGCTGAAAAGCCCGTTCGATAAATATTCCTTTGCCGGAAGAATTCCCTTTCCAAACTGCATCCCTATATTTTCTCCATTTCTTTTTACTTCAAAAATTTTGTTATTTTATGATTATATCATATATATTTTGTTATTTTAAGTTTTCTATTGTCTTTTTTACCAATTCATCCTACGATAAGTTCAGACAGCGGCAATACAATTTCGCCCGAGAAAAACAAATCCATTTATTTCAAGACACCAGAAAGGAGTTTATCCAATGACACAGTTAGAAGCTCTGCAGAAAAAATTTATCAATCTGCGCTTTGGCACATTTATCCATTTCAATAGCGCAACCTTCCAGTTCCACAACAACCCCGACATCATCGACTGGGAATACGACCATGAAAACGGCGATCTGCCCAGGCAGTTCCCGTTTGATGAAAAAGACTTTAACCCGACCGCTCCCGACTACTGCAAGCAATGGGCAAAAATCGCTAAAAGCGCCGGCTGCCAGTTCGCTGCCCTGACAAGCAAGCACCACGAGGGCTTCGATCTCTGGCCCTCCGACTATACCGATCACTGTGTGAAAAATGCGACAAACAAAACCGATGTCGTTGCCGCTTATCTGGACGCGTTCCGCAGCGAGGGAATTGTTGCCGGTCTGTATTTTTCCGTGCTCGACCTGACTGCTCAAACCGGTCACAGATCCTGCACAACAGCGCAGAAAGAAAAAATCTTCGGTCAGGTGACCGAGCTTCTTACAAACTATGGAGAAATCCCATTCCTGATCGTAGACGGCTGGAATGCTCCCTGGGGCGGTCCCTCCTATGAGATGCTTCCCTTCGAGGAGCTCGACCATCTTGTAAAATCTCTGCAGCCTGACTGTATGCTGATGAATATCGGCTGTCAGGACGGATTGTCCGGTACCGACGTTGTATTTTATGAAAACGCCGCCGGTCAGGAAGTCGACCATAGCTTCAACGGTCCCGGCATCAGCTGCAACAAACTGACAAAGACATGGTTCTGGAGAGACGAAGACCCGACAACGCCCGTTACAAACGCAGAATGGGCACTTTCCAAAATGAAGGATTATTTCCCCCAGAATGTCAACTTCATGTTAAATCTCTCCCCTTCCACAACCGGTCTGGTGGACGAAAATCTTGCGCAGGAATTTGCCAGGATCGGTAAGACCTTCCAGATGCCTGCACCCCTGGATGAGCTTCCGGCGGGCTGGCTGAAACGCTGATCTCTATTGACCGAAAAGAACAGGGCATTCCCGCCTTGTTCTTTTGCTATTCTCAGGGTATACTTTATAAAGAAACGGTCGGCACTTCTGTCCGACCCAAAAAGTATCCTGTAAGGAGGACATTATGTCACAGACACTCGAACAATTTCAGGCCTATCAGACCAGACTCGAACAATACGATCAGGCGATTGCCCTGCTCTACTGGGACCTGCAGACCGCAGCTCCAAAAGACAGCATCGAAGCAAAGCTGTCTGCGGTAGGCTATTTTTCCACGGAATCCTTCCGCCTTTCGACGGCGGACGAATACGGCAGCCTGTTAAAAAAGCTCTCTGCTCCCGAAGAATATGATCAGCTGTCTCCCGCCCTGCAGCTTACGATCCGGCGAAACCTGAGAGATTTCGAACGCTTCAAGCGTATTCCGGAAGCCTTCTACACGGAATATGTCACAGAAAAGGCACGTTCCGAAAAAGCCTGGGAGGCAGCCAAGGAGGCTTCTGATTTCTCTGTATTTGCGCCCCATCTGGATAAGGTCATCTCCATGACAAAAGAATATGTCCACTACATGGAGCCAGATCAGGATATATATGAATTTTTGGTCGGTCTTTTTGAGGACGGTATGGATACGGAAACGATCGACCGCATTTTTGCAGAACTAAAAGAAGGACTTCTTCCGCTGCTTGCCAAAATCGAGGCAGCTCCCAAACCGGATCTGTCTGCCCTGCAGCAGACCTTTGACCCGGATGCTCAGAAAAAGGTCCAGGAGCTGCTGCTTTCTTATATCGGTTTTTCCTTTGACTGCGGCGCAGTTGCCGAGAGTATGCATCCCTTTACGACAACGCTCTGCCCCGGCGATGTCCGCGTAACAAACCACTATTATGCCGACAATCCGATTTCTTCGATGTTCTCCGCCATTCACGAGGGCGGTCATGCAATCTTCGAGCAAAATGTCGATAAGGATTTCTGGCATACTGCCGCAGCCCAGATCAATATGATGGGACTTCACGAAAGTCAGTCCCGCTTTTACGAAAATATCCTCGGCAGAAACCCACACTTTTGGACACCAATTTATGAAAAAATGTCCGCGCTGCTTCCAGAATTTAAAACCGTCCCATTTGATACGTTTATAAAAGCGATCAACGACGTACACCCCAGCATGATCCGTACGGAAGCGGATGAAGTGACCTACGGTCTGCATATCATCCTGCGTTACGAAATAGAAAAAGCAATTTTCAGAGACAATGTAAAGACCGATGACCTGCCAGCTCTCTGGAATCAGAAAATGCAGGAGCTGCTTGGCATTACTCCTGCAAACGATGCAGAGGGCATCCTGCAGGATATGCACTGGTCAGACGGCTCCTTTGGATATTTCCCCTCCTACCTGCTGGGCTCCATTTATGACGGCATGTATCTTGAAGCGATCCAAAAGGATCTCGGAGATCTGGATACGGTTCTGGAAAACGGAAGGATCCTCGACATCACCCACTGGCTGAAGGAAAAGATCCATCGTTTTGGCAGCATGTATAACTCCAAAGAGGTTATCGAACGGGTCTGCGGCAAGGAAATCAGTGCACAGCCACTGCTTCGCTATTTTGAAGAAAAATACAGTAAGGTGTATGAATTCTGACCAACGCTTCAAAGTCGAACTGCTTTATCTGTAGCATACAGAGCGTATATTCCATCAAACAGTAACATTCTATTATTAATGCAAAAACCGGAAAATCTGTTCCGACGCCACACGCAGGTATTGTCGTAAGGCATCTGGAAAGATTTTCCGGTTTTTCTAATCAGGCGATTCCATTTTTATACATTCGGTTCACGGCAGCGTTTTTAAAATCCGTCCCAGCTCTTCTACATCTTCCGACTTTGTTGCCCAGCTGGATGCAAACCGCACTGCAGCTGCTCCATTTTCCAGCTCTTCCCAGGTTTCACAGCTGACACGATCCTTCAGCGCTTCCCGCTGTGCTGCATTTAATACGACAAACTGCTGATTCGTCGGGGAATTGATATAAAGCGGACACCCATGCTCCGTCAGAAGCTCCTTGATCCTCATGGCCATCTCGATCGCATGCGCAGAAATTTTCAAATACAGATTTTCTGTAAAAAGCGTATCGAATTGAATCCCCAGCAGACGTCCCTTCGCAAGCACCGCCCCCTGCTGCTTCATCAGGGTAAAAAATCCCGGAACCGTATTCTTTTTCGGGAAAACTACGGCTTCTCCAAACAGTGCGCCCACCTTTGTGCCTCCAATATAGAACACGTCGCACAGCTCTGCCAGATCTGCAAGTGTCACGTCTGTTCCCGGTGCACAAAGTCCATAGCCCAGACGCGCACCGTCCAAAAACAGGGGCAGCTGATATTCCTCACAGACCCTTCGAAGCGCCTTTAACTCTTCTTTTGTATAGAGTGTTCCATATTCGGTCGGATGGGAAATATAAACCATGCCGGGCTGCACCATATGGGTACAGCTGCCGTCCTGATAAAAGCGTTCCAGATAGTGCTTTACCGCTGCAGCCTCAAGCTTCCCGTTTTTGTGTGGGATCGTCAACACCTTATGGCCGCCGCTTTCAATTGCACCAGCCTCGTGGACACCGATATGCCCGGTATCCGCTGCAATAACCCCCTCGAAGGGCTTTAAAAATCCCCGGATCACGGTCGCATTTGTTTGGGTCCCGCCGACCAGAAAATAAATTTCCGCCTCCGGGCACTGGCATGCTGTGCGGATTTTTGCTTTTGCAGATTCGCAATAGGCATCCTTTCCATAGCCGTAGGTATGCTCCATGTTCGTTTCCATCAGGCGCTGTAAGATTGCAGGATGTGCGCCTTCCATGTAGTCACTATCAAAGTATAGCATTGCTTTCTCCTCCTGATATTTTTGTATCATTTTTTCTTTCCTCACAGTTTCAGCCTTTCCTTTGCTGCTCTAAGAGCTCATAGAGCGCATCGTCGCCTTCGTCGATCCACACATCCTCTTCCTCTTCATTCAAGCCAAGAAATTGTGCGAGTGTTCGGATATCATCGCTGTTATTCCATTCGTCCACATAATCATCGATTTCTTCAAACTCGATCTCTCCTGCCAGATAACGTTCTTTAAAATTTGCCATCCTGATTTCCTTTCTATAGTCGTTAATAAGTTTCTGTTAATTCGTTGATCATTGTTATCAGTAATTTCGCATCCACGGGCTTTGGATTTTCTTATTTTTACCCATCTGCAAACTTCTTTTCCTATTCGTCTCTATTCCTTATCAGCCTGCGTTTCGGACCCCCCACCGGATTTTATACTTCGGATGGTCTTTTCCAATAGCATCATATCAACAGGCTTTGAAATATGGGCATTCATACCGGCTGTCAGAGAATGCCGGATATCCTCCGAAAAGGCATTGGCAGTCATTGCAATGATCGGAATTGTCCCTGCCTGTTTGTGTAGGCTCCTTCGGATTGCCCTTGCAGCATCATAACCGTTCATGACAGGCATCTGCACATCCATCAGGATCATGTCATACGCTCCGGGCACAGACTGTTCAAAGGTCTCCACCACCTTTTGCCCATTTTCACAAATCGTACACTCAGCACCTTTCATTTTTAACAGCTCTGTTAAAATCTCTGCATTCAGTTCATTATCCTCTGCACATAAAAAGTGCATTCCCTCCAGGATCGCTCCGTTCGGCGTTTCTTCTTCCTTTGATGACAGGAATGCAGGCCGCTCTTTTGCAATTTTCAGATCTATAAGCACTTCAAAGCAGCTTCCCTGTCCGGGTTTACTTTCTACATAAATCGTGCCTCCCATGGCTTCCACAAGATTTCTGGTGATGGCCATTCCAAGTCCGGTTCCCTGTATCTTATTTGTCACAGAGTTTTCTGCTCGGGTAAAGGCATCAAAGATCGTATCTTTAAAAGCATCTGACATTCCCATTCCATTATCACGGACGAAAAAGCGATACCTTGCATAGACCGTGGAGGCTGTTTCACATTCTTCTGCCACAAAATGAATTGCTCCCCCCTCCTGTGTATACTTTACCGCATTGGACAAGAGGTTGCTAAAAATCTGCATCAGGTGAACCTGATCTCCATTTACCCACTCGTGCCGGATCTTTTCTTTTGTAATTGTAAGGGTCTGATTTTTTTCTTCTACCTGTGAATGGAACATCGCATTCAGATCCTGCAAAAGATCCGAAATAGAAAAATCCGTATACTGAAAAGCTGTTTTTCCTGCTTCGATCTTGCTCATATCCAAAACATTGTTAATGATCCCTAACAGGTGCTGCGCGGATATATCAATTTTATCTACATACTCCAATACCTTGACCTTATCCCCTGCATTATGTCGGATCAAAGCTGTAATACCAACAATTGCATTCATGGGTGTGCGAATGTCATGGGACACATTGGACAGAAAATCTGTTTTCGCCTTATTTGCATTTTCCGCTGTCTGTAAAGCTTCTGTTGCAATATTCTTTGCCTCTTTCAGATTCTGATTCGATGCTTCCAATTCCTTCATCGCCTGTATTTGAAGTTCATTATTTCTTTTTTCATATTTTGCTTTTTGATCTGCGATACTGAGCCTGGAAACACTGTAAAATAATCCGGCAAAGAGTAAAAGGATAAAGCCTACCATAAACATTGTTGTAAATGATACCACTTTCTGATACTCTGTCAGGGTATTATCGACAACACCTTTTGCCACAATACAGATCAACATGGAATGGTTGCTTTCTATCGGACAGTAGCCCAGATAATAGGGCGATTTTCCACCCAAAAGCTCTACTCCCTGTTCTCTGGCTGCAAGTCTTTTTTGAAGTGTTTCTGCCTCACCTTCTGTGATAGCCTGGCTCTTCCTTAAGTGCTTTAACAGAGAATAATTCCGGAAAAATACATCTTTACTCTGATTCGTATATGTAATGTTTCCCTCGTTATCCAACAGAAACAGATAGGCATTTCCATGATATCCCTTAAGCTTTAGCATAGAATCTAATTTTGCATGATTATATACCGTTCCAATTGCGGTATACGTTTTTCCATCAATGCGATATGGCTGACATGGAATCGCAACCAAATAAGCACCGTTTTGTATTTCTTCATGATTCCAGGCAACCAGTTTTGCAATATTATGTCCGTTCCTTAAATCCAACAGAAGCTTACTTGGAATATCAATCCGCATTTTCGTTCCGTCTGCAGTGATTGCCTTACCATTTTCCTGAAGAAACAGGAGTGTACTTTCCGATTCCCTTTCCCACGCCTCAAAAAAATTACGGTTTTCTTCTGTTTCCAGGGACAGTTCCTTTTTCTGAAGCAGATAGCCTTCCACCAAATGCAGCTGGCTATAGTATCCATTTGTCTGAAGTTCATAGGTCTGCTGCATTTGTTCTACAACAGCTCCCATACACATTTTTCCGTTTTTCTCGATATAGCTGTTCATCCTGTTCATAAGATGCTTTATAAAGACTATGCTTGAAAGAAGGAGAAGCCCTATCAGGAACGGAACGATTACTTTTTTTCTTTTCACTGCTACTTGTTCCATCTGCACTTTATTTTTTAACCTCTATGTAATCCTCCGGTGCCAACGGCTGCTGTCCTTTTTCCATAAATGCAGTCCACGCACTGGATAACGTCATATCCGGAAGCTGTTTTATCCTACATCCCGGAGTTGTTTTTTCCAGAATAGACCTTGTAGCATCTGTAAGAAGAATGGAATATTCCTTTTCTTTGTCTATTTTTTCCTGATCTACCGCGATATCTTTTAACAAAAATCCGTTTTCTTCCTTTTGGACGGTTATTTTCATCCCGGACAGAATGGGCAATTCGTATTTATTTGTTATAGAAAATTCATCCTCTGTATGATCCAGATAATTCTCTACAAGCTTCCAAACCTGTTCCCCGTTTATTTTTGCAAAATAGAGAGAGGTGTCTGAGCTCTTTGCTGTCATCAGAGCAACACGACTGCTGGTACATTCTCCCCTATAAATAGAAGCGGTGAAATAATAATATGGTGCAATAGCCAGCTGCGCATTGTTTTCAACTCGGACCGTAGTTAAAATAGAGGATGCCGCATCACGGCCATTTTTATCATTCAGTGCTATGGAATACTCCCGGTCAAAATTTACCACTGCCTTTTCTTCTGTATCCTCCGCGTTCATTGCACTGCGGAAAGCATCATATGCCTGGGCTTCATCCATCTCGCCTGACAACAAACCATGAATAGCTTCCAGACTGGCAGGAAAGGATTTTTGAGCAGAATATCGGATATAAATGGAATTACTTTTCATTTCATCTTCCAGACCGGATATATCCTGCATCATCGTCGGAACATTAGTATTCAATGAGATCACACATCTTCCATTGGCGATCAGCCTTTGTCCCTCTTCTGAGATCATGCAATCCAGCACATCCAATGCAGTCTCCAGCTTTTCCTGATCTTTTTCCAGGTCTTTATTGAATGCAATATTTAAAGACGGAGTCATATACACAAAGGCTTCCTCTGAGGTCTGGGAAAAATAAGGAATGCAGATCAGCTGCGCGTCCATCTGTGTCTGCAGCTGCTGCATAAGTGCCGGATATCCGTGGAACATTGCTGCTTTTCCTTCTACAAAGGTCTGGTATGCAATATCCGCATTAATAAGAATATCGTCTTTCCCCAAATGAGAGTCTTTTAAAAACCTGCTGGTTTCTGAAAAAATACGTTTCCATAATCCATCGTCAAATTTTACTTCCCTCGATGAGGTTTCTGCGCCGCTTCGCCATTCAATTCCATCCAGACTTGTGAATTCCCCAATGGCACCCGCCTGAATCACTTCATGGGCAGACCAGTCTTCTGCAAGATCCAGGGAATAGGGTTTGATTCCATTCTCATAAAATTGCTGGCAGGCCTCTGCATATTCCTGATAATTTGACGGGATTTTTATACCATACTGATCAAACAGTGTCTTATTGGCAATGATCGTCTGCGGCAGACCACAGACAGGCAGCCATTGAATTTCATTGTCAGAATTTTTATAATATTGCAATGCATAGGAATAATACCTGGAAACAACATCATAACCGCAAAAATCCATAAGATACGGCTGTAAATCCTGTGCATCTGTTCCGGAGAACCGCCGCACCGTTATCACATCCGGCAGCTCGCCATGTTCTTCCATATAACTATATAAATCGGTATCATTGTTACCAACGATAAACTCTATGTCTTGATCCGGAAGCTGTTCATGAATATAAGGTACCAGATTTTTGATCAAAGAATTTTCCCAAAGATATACGGTAAGCGGCTCTTCTTTGGATACCGCTCCTGAAGGCTCACCGCATCCAAACAAAACAGCCGCGCCGACAAGCACAGCCATCATAAACGCAGCCAGGTCATATTTCCTGTGTTTCATATAGATACTTTCTCATTTTTCTGCTTAAAAGCTGTATTGATCGTGCCTATCATACAATAGAATGCACGCTCTGCGAGCATTTTATTGTCATGAATAAAAACACAATTTTCATTATAGCACTTCGTATTTTCTCATGTCTATATGTTTGAAAACTTTTCCCTTTTGGGGATATGAAAGGAGCTGCCGCACGTCAGTGCGACAGCCCCTTAACTTCCGACCAAATACAAGACAATATATCTTTTTTCAAATACTAATTAAATCATTACCTAATTACTATTTTAACAGAATCTAGAGAAAATTTTACATTAATTTTCTGGAACCATTGGTTCAATTAATTCTCCGTGTGTTGTCATATATCGTTCTCCAATAATAACAATCCCTTCTCTGCAGCTAGTTATATCACCTTCTCCAATTTCGAAATCATAAATCATATTTCCAGATATGTCAAACGATCTTTGATCGGTTACAAATTCATCGTTATAAAAATCGCCATAAAAACCATTTGGTTTGTTAGAATATGTACGTTCCTTTATAATTGGATCAAACAAAAAATCGCCATTTGAATCTATAATAGTAAAATACCTTTTTTCATCTGCACCGGTAGCTTCAAAATAACCATAACCCTTATGAAAACCAGTTATACGTACATTTTTATATTGGCTGTAGTCTTTATTTATTTCTCCTGTATAATTCCATAAGGTTCTTTGATTATTACAATAATATAAACCATCTCCTAACGCATCATTACCATCATCCATTTCTTTTACAACATTTCCCAAATGATCAACAAAAGCATATCCGTTTCTAACTAATGCCACACCATTCTCAAATCCAGTAACCAATTTTCCGTCATATATTGAACTTGTCTTGTTATACACATCAAAAATAACTGTTTCATAATAATTCATAACCATACCGCCTGATGCAGAGTATTGATCATTATCTGCCATGAAGCACCCTTCTCCGGCATATCTCCAACAGTAAAAATACCGCCATTTCGTTTTTTCATCATTAATCATTAAGTTGTCACTTGTCATCGGATATATCCATTCACCATCAAATGTTACTACTCCTATTCTTGCTTCTGCGTTTTCAAATCCTACTGCTTCTTCATAAACTAAAATCATGTTGTCTCCTACAGACATTATTTTTTGTCCATCGCCAGCAGTAAAAATCACATTTCCTTCTACATCTACAACATATTGTTCACTATACCATGCTCCCGTAGTTTCATCTCGTTTACCAAAACCAAATTCGTCCGCATTCCATTCTGTAATAATCGTCCCTTCACCATTAATAAGTGCACCCCGATGCTCACCGTTCATTTTAGAATACGTTATATAAGCAACTCCATCGATAAATTCTCCCAAACTATATTTTTCCAACTGATATAAGCTTAATAAATTACTATCCTCTACTATATCAGCATCATCCACATTCTCTATACTTGAATCATTTTCATCCTCATTCACGGTTACAGAAACTTGACTATTTGTTACTTGAGGACTATTCCAAAATAGTACCAGCTTCCCTCCATCATCAAGAGTCAAACAATTATTTTCAATGCTAACAACAGTTGATGTTTCTGTTTCACCATAAAAATTGGTCAATTTTAATTGATTATCATTTACAACACTCCATGTCCCTGTTCCGTACTCTCCAGATATTTCACATGTACCATCATCATATAAAATAAATGCAGCTTCTTGGCTTCCTTCCGAATACCATTTCCCAGCTAATTGAGCTTCAAAATTAATCTTTTCAGCACATCCCGCTAATAAAAGCAGAAAAAATGTTATCATAAGTAAAATTTTTGTTGTTTTTTTCATGTTCATCCTCCTCATAATCAATGTACTTTTAACTAAATATCTTGTAAGTTTACTAATCTCAATCTATTTAATCCCTCCTCGCATAATCAAAAACGTGTACTTTTTCATGCCTTATAAAAAGGAACTTTTTATAACAAATATTCTAAAACATCACTTGATTTTTTCTCTGATTTTCGATATTATTAAGCAGTAGTTAAGCACATTATAAATCGAAAAAGTACACTTTTCCGATTTATAATGTGCTTTTGAAATTACTCTTTTTCAAATTTCCTAGCTTTATCATAAAAAGTAGTTTCCGCCATATTACAAGCTTTTGCTGCTTCTTTTTGCGTTATTTTCTTATTTTTCCATGCTTTGTAAACTTCATAAAAGTTATCCGGCAACGGCTTTGATGGTCTGCCGAATTTTACACCTCTTGCTTTTGCTGCTGCAATCCCCTCTGCCTGTCGTTGATGGATATTTATCCGCTCATTCTCCGCCACATAAGAAAGCAATGCAAGTACAATGTCACTAATGAATGTACCAAGCAGATTTTTTTCACATCTCGTATCAAGCAAAGGCATATCAATTACAACAATATCTGAGCCTTTTTCTTTTGTTATAATTCTCCATTGCTCGTTCAGATCCGCATAATTTCTCCCCAAACGATCAATTGATTTTACAAATAGTACCGTATTACCATTTAATTTTTGCAACATTTTTTTATATTGCGGTCTATCAAAATTTTTCCCTGACTGCTTATCCATATAAATATTATCATTAGAAACCCCTCTTTCAAGAAGTGCTATTCTCTGTCTTTCCTCATTTTGTTCACGACTGCTTACACGCATATAGCCAAGATATTTTTTATCATCCATGTAAAATACCTCCATACATTTATCCACCATCTTTCTCTTGTATAAAACACGAAAATGGACGTGTGAAAAATGATTTCTCATCTATTTCACACGTCCTCAAAAATTACAATTTTCAAATATGCTCACTTTTGCGTACTCTAAAGCGTTCAGCCATAAATGCCTGCACATCTGCTCTCGTTACCGTTAAGCTGTAGAAATAAATATATTGTTGCCTAATTCCTCTTGTCCGCAATCGCTGCCTGTGCAGCAGCCAATCTCGCGATCGGTACACGGAACGGAGAACAGGATACATAATCCATTCCAACCTTATGGCAGAATGCAACAGAAGAGGGATCGCCGCCATGCTCACCACAGATACCGATCTTTAAGTTCGGACGCTGGGAACGACCTTTTGTGACTGCCATTTCGATCAGCTGTCCTACGCCGTTTTGGTCAAGCTTTGCAAAGGGATCAGATTCATAGATCTTACTCTTGTAATAATCCACCAGGAATTTTCCTGCGTCGTCACGGGAGAAGCCAAAGGTCATCTGAGTCAGATCATTGGTACCAAAGGAGAAAAATTCGGCTTCTTCTGCAATTTCGTTTGCCAGAAGTGCTGCTCTTGGAATTTCGATCATCGTTCCAATGTGATAAACCAAATTCGAATTTTTTTCTGCCTTAACCTTTTCAGCAGTTTCCACAATTACGTCCTTGACAAATTTCAGCTCCTTTTTATCGCCAACCAACGGAACCATGATCTCCGGAACGATCTCAAAGCCCTTTTCTTTACTTACTTCAATCGCCGCTTCGATCACCGCTCTTGTCTGCATTCTTGCAATTTCCGGATACGTAACGGACAGCCGGCAGCCTCTGTGACCCATCATCGGGTTGAACTCATGCAACTCACTGCAGGTGCTCTTTACTTCCTCAACAGAAAGGTTCATATCCTTTGCCAGTGCTTCGATATCCTTTTCGTCTGTCGGAACAAACTCATGCAGCGGCGGATCCAGGAAACGAATCGTAACAGGTTTCCCCTCCATTACTTCATAAAGCGCCTTGAAATCGCCCTTCTGGAACGGAATCAGCTCTTCCAGCGCCTTTTCGCGCTCTTCCACGGTTTTGGAAAGGATCATTTTACGGATCTTCGGAATTCGCTCCGGTTCAAAGAACATGTGCTCTGTTCTGCAAAGTCCAATCCCTTCTGCACCGAGACGTACCGCATTTGCCGCATCTGCAGGCGTATCCGCATTCGTGCGAACCCTCAATTTACGGAAGGAATCCGCCCAGCTCATAATTCTGCCGAAGTTGCCGCTGATCGAAGCCTCCTGTGTCTGAATATCGCCGTCGTAAATTTTACCGGTTGAGCCATCCAGGGAAATATAATCCCCCTCAAAATAGGTCTTGCCGCCTAATGTAAACTGCTTTTTCTTTTCATCGATCACAATATCTCCGCAGCCGGATATACATGCGGTTCCCATGCCTCTTGCCACAACTGCAGCATGGGATGTCATACCGCCGCGCACAGTCAGGATACCCTCTGCAGCATGCATCCCCTCGATATCCTCCGGAGAAGTTTCCAGACGTACTAAAATGACACGCTCGCCAGTCTCATGGGCTTCTTTTGCTTCCTCTGCAGTAAAATAGATCTTACCGGCAGCTGCGCCAGGAGATGCCGGAAGAGCCTGTCCCATCACGGTTCCCTTTTTCAGTGCATCCGGATCGAAAGCGGGATGCAGCAGCTGATCCAGAGATTTTGCTTCAATTCTGCTGACAGCTTCCTGGGGCGTGATCATACCTTCATCCACAAGGTCGCATGCGATCTGCAGAGCCGCCTGCGCCGTGCGCTTGCCATTTCTGGTCTGTAAGAAATACAGCTTTCCGTCCTCGATGGTAAATTCCATATCCTGCATATCACGATAATGCTCTTCCAGACGGTTTGCAATTTTCAAAAATTCTTCATAGCATTCCGGCAAGTCTTCTTCCAGTCGGGTAATGGGCTGCGGTGTACGGATTCCTGCAACAACGTCCTCACCCTGTGCGTTGATCAGATATTCGCCATAAATGCCCTTTGCTCCGGTGGAGGGGTTTCTCGTAAAGGCAACGCCTGTACCGGAGGTATTGCCCATATTTCCGAATACCATCGACTGTACATTGACTGCAGTTCCCCAGTCCCCCGGAATGTCATTCATTCTTCTGTATACGATAGCTCTTTCATTATCCCACGAACGGAATACCGCCTTTACCGCTTCCATCAGCTGAACCCGCGGCTCCTGCGGAAATTCTTCGCCCATTTTTTCCTTATAGATCTCTTTAAAACGCCGGATCACCTCTTTTAGATCCTCCGCCGTCAGCTCCGTATCAAAGTGAACTTTCCGATCTTCTTTTATTTCATCAATGACCCGTTCAAATAACGATTTGGGAACTTCCATGACAACATCTGAGAACATTTGAATAAAGCGTCTGTAAGAATCGTAGGCAAATCTCGGATTGCCTGTCCGTTTGGCAAAGCCTTCGACCGAAATATCGGTCAAGCCCAGATTCAGGATCGTATCCATCATACCGGGCATCGAAGCTCTCGCTCCGCTTCGTACCGACACAAGCAACGGATTCTCGGTATCTCCGAACTTCTTGCCGAGCTTTTCCTCCAAAAGTGCCAGTGCATCAAAAATCTGTATCTGAATTTCTTCAGAAATTGACCTGCCATGGTTATAGTAGTCTGTGCAGGCCTCTGTCGTCACGGTAAAGCCGGGTGGAATCGGCAGCCCGAGATTCGTCATCTCTGCAAGGTTCGCACCTTTTCCGCCCAGGAGGTTGCGCATATCCGCATTTCCCTCCCTGAATAAATACACCCATTTCGCCATTGTAATGGTCCCCCTTTGGTCTGTATTTACAGTCATTTAGCATTATGCCGGACTGTTTTTCTCATAAAATCATTCTAACACATTAAAATATGTAAAGTCAAACAATATATTCGTTTTTTATTTGTGCAGTTTTTAGTTTTCCTGCCAAATTTTGTCGCAGAACAAACAAAATCTTTCACAAACAGCAAAATGTTGCCAAAAGGAGCCGTTCACGCGCAATACAATTCACCCGCGCCATTTGCAAAAAAATCCGCCTTCTCCATGTGGAATCCACACGGAAAAGACGGATCTTTCTAATTCACAGAATTAAGTACCCACAAAGCGCGTACTCGATTATACACAGCCAGCTTAAAATTTCTTAGAAATCCAGCTTTTCTGCAAAGTATGCGTCCAGATCAGCGATCGCAACCCGCTCCTGCTCCATAGAATCACGGAAACGAACGGTTACGCAGCCGTCTGTCTCGGATTCGAAATCGTAGGTAACGCAGAACGGCGTACCGATTTCATCCTGACGGCGATATCTCTTACCGATATTTCCTCTGTCGTCAAATTCGCAGTTGTACTTCTTGCACAGCTGGGTATAGATCTTCTCTGCACCCTCGTTGAGCTTCTTGGACAGCGGCAGGATGCCGATTTTAACCGGTGCCAGAGCCGGATGGAAGTGAAGGACAGTACGGACATCTCCGCCCTCCAGCTCTTCCTCGTCATAAGCAGCGCATAAAAATGCCAGAACGACACGGTCTGCACCCAGAGACGGCTCAACAACATAAGGGATATATTTTTCATTCTTGGAATCGTCAAAGTAAGACAGATCCTGACCGGAAACCTCTGCATGACGGGAAAGGTCGTAATCGGTACGGTCAGCGATGCCCCACAGCTCGCCCCAGCCAAAGGGGAATAAAAATTCGATATCCGTTGTAGCCTTGGAGTAGAAGGAAAGCTCTTCTTTTTCATGGTCTCTGACACGCATTTCTTCCGGCTTGATGCCCAGAGTCTGCAGCCAGTCGATACAGAACTGTTTCCAGTATGCGAACCATTCGAGGTCGGTGTCAGGCTCACAGAAGAATTCCAGCTCCATCTGCTCAAACTCTCTGGTACGGAACGTGAAGTTGCCGGGTGTGATTTCATTGCGGAAGGACTTACCGATCTGACCAATACCGAACGGGATTTTCTTTCTGGAAGTACGCTGTACGTTCTTGAAGTTTACGAAAATACCCTGCGCGGTTTCGGGACGCAGATATACCGTATTCTTTGCATCCTCCGTAACACCCTGGAAGGTCTTGAACATCAGGTTGAACTGACGGATTTCGGTAAAGTTGTGTTTGCCGCAGGTCGGGCAGGGAACCTGATTATCTTCGATAAATTGCATCATCTGTTCCTGGCTCCAGCCGTCTACAGAGCCTCCCAGATCAATATTGTGCTCCTGCGCATAATCTTCGATGATCTTATCTGCACGGAAACGCTCGTGGCATTCCTTACAGTCCATCAGCGGATCAGAAAAGCCGCCCAGATGTCCGGATGCAACCCAGGTCTGGGGATTCATCAGAATCGCGCAGTCCACACCGACGTTGTAAGGGTTCTCCTGGATAAATTTTTTCCACCATGCGCGCTTTACGTTGTTTTTCAGCTCTACGCCGAGGTTACCGTAATCCCATGTATTTGCAAGTCCGCCGTAAATTTCGGAACCGGGATATACAAACCCTCTCGCTTTTGCCAGCGATACAATTTTGTCCATTGTCTTTTCCATCGTTTTTCTCCTTTGACTGCACAGATTTTAATCAAACAGAATATAGGTCAGCATATCTGCGTCGGTTACGGATACTGTTTTGGCATTCGCTGTCGCCTCGACATCCTCCGAACCGTACCGGACCTTATCCCATACTCTGACATTAACCGCTTCCCGCACAACTGCAATGTGCTTTTCTCCCATTTTGAGGAGGTCTTCCTTGCCGATCTGCTCTCCGTCTCCCTTCAGGGAAGAAAGCGTGACATTCAGATCATAGCCTGCATTAAACGCATCTTTTACGGTTCCAACAAACAATGCCAGTTTGTTGAAAGCAGAATAAGCAGAAGCGTCCGCATACTGCATCACTACCGTTACCGTATGATCGTCATTTTCTTCTGCCGCTTTCAGCACAACCGCTTCTTTTCCAGCCGAAGCATTATAAGTATCGCATGCCTGCTGAATCGTACTTTCCAGCTCATCCAGATTATAATAGCTTTCGGAAAAATCTTCTATAATCGTGTGAACCACCTGACCATTTTTTTTGACTTCAATCGTGGTCTCGGTTACTTCCGGCTCCCTGCCGCATCCCGTCAGCATCGCTGCCAGACACAGGATACACAGTGCGCGCATGATCCATTTTCGCGTCATTTATCTGCTCCCTCTCATCTGCATCCGCTCTTTATCTGCCGATGCTATGATCTTAACTATTATAGCCGACCGCCCTTTCTTTTTCAACCCATAACTTTACAAAGTCATTTTATAACGTTTCCAGAATCTCCAGGGTATGAAATTCACCCGGAAGAAAATCCCTCCGGTATTTTTCTGCAATCTGCACAAGCTCTGCAAGCACTTCTTCTTTTAAGGTAAATGTGTAAAGCTTTTCCACGGGCGTCCCTGCGATAAATTCGACTGCATACAGCGCCGTTTCCGAAAAATTGCCCTGCGGCAGCCCCGGGAATTCCCCGTTTGCCACAATCAGCCGGATTTCGTAAATGCATCGCACAAGCCTGCGCGGGATGCTTTTTACCGTCAGCGCCCGCAGGGACTGATATAAAAGCTTTAACACCTCGCGCTCGTCGTTATTTTCCCGCGTGCAATAATCCGCCAGCTCCAGGAAATACATTCCGTAATAGGCGCCCTCAAAATCCTGCCGCAGCTCTTCAAAATAGCAGTCCGCTGAAATATCACAGACACTGTAGGAATTTCGCCCTGCATACAGCTCGAACGTCCCGAAGGTAAACGGACTGGTAGGAGCCAGAAAAGCGCTTGTCGGCTTTCTGGCTCCCCGTGCAAAAGCGGATATTTTTCCTTTTTCCCGAGTCAGGATCACGACTCTCCTGTCATACTCCCCGATCGGTTCTGCCTTCAGAACGATCCCGAGCACTTTGATCCGATCCTGCATGTTGTTCTCCATCCTGTCCCTGCGCCTTTGCACGGAAGGACGAAGTAAACGAGCTGCTCTCGTGCAACTTCGCCCGGTTCCGGAGCGCATTTCTTTCCTGTATCTGATTCCGGTACTGCAGATAATCCTCCACACGTCCGGTTTTTAAAAACTGATCCCAGTAACTTCTTTCATTCATCCTTACCGCCTCCCATGTATCCAATCTGCCGTCTCCGACAGCTTTTACGTCCCTCATAGGATAAGCGGTTTGAACTTTTTTATTCCCTCAGAAAAAAGAGCGTTCTACCTGTCCGGCCTGGTATCCGCAGGGTTGTAACCGAAGTTTTTTAAGAGGAAATCGCTGTCTCTCCAGTCCTTCTTGACCTTGACCCAGAGCTGCAGATTGACCTGGCATTCCAGCATATCCTCGATATCCCGGCGCGCCTGAGAACCGATCTTTTTGAGCATGCTGCCCTGCTTGCCGATAATAATTCCCTTGTGGGAATCCCGCTCGCAGATGATCGTCGCATCGATATTGACGATATGCTCCTTAAATTCCATCCGTTCGACCGCCACTGCGATGCCGTGGGGAATTTCCTCTTCCAGACAGCGCAGCGCCTTTTCCCGGATCATCTCTGCAACGATCTGACGCTGCGGCTGGTCTGTGATTGTATCTTCATCGTAGAATGGCTCTCCATAGGGAAGATATTTGAAAATGCAGTCCAACAGCGTATCGGTATTGTTGCTGCGAAGTGCCGATACCGGGACGATTTCTGCAAAATCCATCTCTTTACGGTAGGTTTCCATCGCATCCAAAACGGCTGTTTTAGGAACGGTGTCGATCTTGTTGATCACGAGAATGACCGGCAGCCTGCTGCGTTTTAACTGCTCCAGGATATGCCGTTCCCCGGCACCGATATAGGTCGTCGGCTCTACCAGCCAGAGAATGACGTCCACATCGGAAAATGTGCTTTCCGCCACCTTTACCATGTAGTTGCCGAGCTTGTTTTTCGCCTTATGGATGCCCGGCGTATCCAGAAACACAATCTGTCCCTTCGGTCCCGTATAGACGGTCTGAATCCGGTTTCTTGTCGTCTGGGGTTTATTGGATGTGATCGCGATTTTCTGTCCGATCAGATGATTCATCAGTGTGGACTTGCCCACGTTCGGGCGTCCTACCAGCGTTGCAAAGCCCGCTTTTTTCTGTTTGTTCTGCGCCATGTATCTGTTCCTTTCCCGGTTTTTGTCTGTATCTGTCCCCGGTTTTGATTTCTGTTTTTGCCGATGTCTTTTTTCCCGCCTGATGCTTTTCACTTATCTTGATAATTATCCGTACAATCAGGATCGCAATTCCGAGTACGATTGCAATCGCAATCAGGATCGGCAAGAGAATAATAAATTCAATTGCGAAATTTTTGAAAAAGCTTCCAACCCTGTAAATATTTGCAGAAAAGCCCTCTGCAATCCGCGCACCCGCGCTCTTTGCCGCTCCTGGCGTGTAGCGCTCCACCTCGTCGATATAGAGGTTGACCGTGCTGTAATCCACCTGATTGTCATAGGTGCGAAGCTGGGATTCCATGCTTTCGATCTGATAGCGTACATCGGTCAGCTGCTCGTTGATCGCAATGATATCCTCGATGGATTCCGCCTGCTCCATCATGGAGAGGAGGCTTTCCTGTTCTGCCAGAAGTGCCTTTTTGTGGCTCTGCAGATCCACATACTGCAACGTCACATCCTCTGTGGATTCAGATTTTCTCGTCACATTGGACTGCTTGGAAATTCCCGCCAGATAGCCATCGAGCTTCTCCGAAGGAATTCTTGCCGTCAGACGTGCGCTTCTGGCAGCAGACGTTGAACTGGCATAACTGCTATTGGAAATGCTGCTGCTTTCTATGTAGCCTCCAAGCTCCTCCGCCTGAGACTGTGCAGACGCAAGGAGCGCGTCAAAGCTTTCCGTCTCTACGTCCATATCCACATTTCGGATCAGCTTGCGCCCGGTCGTCTCTCCCTTTTCTACGGTTTCCGCCTGGGACGAGCCGTTTTCTTCCGATACTTCATCGGCATACTCATAGTCGCCGCTGTCATAATATACACCGCCCGCAGCACTGTAGTTTGACGCAGCCGTATCATAGGCGGATTCCATCGCCATTTTGCTCGCCGAGCCGCAGCCCGACAGCATGGATAGGGCTAAAACACCCGTCAGTACCTTCGCCATTTTCTTTTTCAACATGAAAATCCCTCCCTTCTAAGCTTCCCATTGTGTATATGCTCCATCGGCTGCACCGAACTTTTGTCCGGGCAGCCGCGTGCTTCAAAGCAGCTGTTCCAGTGTCCCGAAGCGTTCTTTTTCCTCTTCGATCTTCTTCGTATTTCCGACAACACACAGGCAGTCGTCTTCCAGAAATGCCTTCATGTGACCGGCAAGCGCCCGGATATCCTCCGCCGTCGCATCCAGAACCTGATCCCGCTCCTTCTGCAGCTGCTCTGCGGTCTGTCCGGTCAGATAAATGCTCAGCGCGCGCAGCGCCTTTGCAGCCGGGTTCATCGGCGCATCCATTTCACTGACCGTGCCGATGACCGCTTGAGTCATCGAGCGCTCATCCCCTGCGAAATGCGCTACATACTCCACGATGCCCTCATAGGCTTCGATCGTCTTGCCAAGATTCGGATCGCGGTAAGAGGCGATATAGGCATCTCCGCTCTTTCCGAAGCTGCACATGCAGCCGTAAGCGCCGCCCTTGACGCGGACTGTGTTCCAGAGATAATCCGTATTTAAAATACCGCGCAGCATCCGCAGCACTCCGGTATATTCCAACCCGTTCTTTTTATAATTTCCGGCGCGGCACACATACTGTACCTGAGAAGCTGATAAAAAGCCCTCATTTTTCTTCGAAACCGCAGCATGCACCGGCTCTCTGTCCACCGGGCAGGTAAACAAATCTTTTTTCAGCGCTTTGGCTTCTGCTTCAAACAGCTTTTCCTGTTCTTCCTCTTCTGCGGTAAAATCAAACATCAGGTTTTCCGGACGGAACATGCACTCGCTCAGCCGTTTCAAAATCTCCGGAAGCTTCTCTTTTTCTTCGTCCCAGTTTGTGCAGAGCCTATCCACCAGCCGATAAAAGTCCATGCCGCTTAAAATTTCCTGAATTGCTACCGTCTCGGACGTATAGGACATTGCCCTGCCCGCCGCAATCGTATGTCCTGCGGAAATCATGGAGGACTGCAGTCTCGATTTCAACTCTGTCAGAATCTCGTACAGGCGCTTCGTATCCGTATAATTGGAACGTACCAGCATCTCTGCTGTCAGCTCCATCGCGTCCTTTAAATGCGCATGGAACGCTTTTCCTTTGATTTCAAACGTAATTTTGCGTTCGGACGGATTTGTGATATTCGGATAAATATTCGTAACCGGCACGATTCCTCCGGTCAAAAGGTCTGTCTGCGTAAACAGCTCCTGATAGGAATAATTCTGCGTATCCACCAGGCCGATCGCCGCCTTCAAAATGCCGACATAGGCAAACAGCTCTGCCGGAACCTCACTGATATCGAACAGCAGGCGAAAATAACTGACGCCGTTGGTTTCGATTTTATGGTAAATCAGTTTTGTGTCTTCGATTTTACGTTCTTCCAAAATGATCGGCTCGATCTCCCGACGAATATCGCTTCTTTCCAGCAGCGGAATCTTCGCCAGATCCTCCGGGCGGTCGGGTTCTTCCTGAAACGCTTTCAGCGCAGCTGTCTTTTCCACAATTTTTTCGATTTCTTCTGCAGTCAGCGTTTCCTTGTAAGCCTGCAGGCGATCTGCCAACTCCTGATCCTTTTTTTCGGTCAGCCCTCTTTCGGGTACGAGCAGCAGCACGCTTCTGTGCGGATTGTGCAGCAGATGCTTTTCAATCAGCTGTTCAAAATATCCGGTCTCCACCTTTTCTCTCAGGCTGCGGTAAGTATCGCCCGCTTCGATATGGATAAACGGCCTGGTTTCATCGTAAAGCCAGCTGTCCATTACCTGCAGACCATACATCAACCCTGCAGGGAAAATACCATAATCCGCTTCCCGATACTTAAATTCGTAATAATTCAGGCCGGCCTGCAAACGCTTTTGATCCAGTCCCTCTGCAACAAGCTTTTCCAGTGTCTCGTCAATGATCCTTAAAAATTCTTCTTTCCGGGAAGCATCCGCATTCTTAGCGACGATGGAGAAATATGGCTGTCTCGTCCCGTTGTCATAATCACTGTAGATGTCTTCGCCGATGCCTGCATCCAAAAGTGCCTGCTTTAAGGGCGCGCCCTGGGAGGAACAAAGCGCGTAGTCCAGAATCTGAAAGGCAATGTATTCTTCCCGGTTTAAAACGTCCCCGGCAGTCATACTGCAGGTCAGGTAGGTATTGTGCTCCAGCGGCTCGCTCTCGGTGATCGAGTAGGGCTTTACAGCTTCCCTGGGTGCAGCAAAAGGCTCCTGCAGACTGATGTTTGCCTCCACGTCAATTTTTTCAAAATGGGACAGATAATGCTCATCCATCCAGTTGAGACGCTCGACCATATCCATGTTGCCATACAGATAGATATAGCTGTTGGCCGGATGATAATATTTACGATGGAAATCCAGGAACTGTTCATAGGTCAGGTTCGGAATCACATCCGGGTCGCCGCCGGATTCGTTCGCATAAACCGTATCAGGGAACAGATTCCGCACGATCTCCCGATCCAGAACGTCGTCCGGAGAAGAGAACGCACCCTTCATCTCATTATATACGACGCCGTTTAATTTCAGTTCATCGGAGGCGTTTTCCATCTCATAATGCCAGCCCTCCTGATAAAAGATGTTGGGCTGCTTATAAATATCCGGATAAAATACTGCATCCATATAAACATGCATCAGGTTTGCAAAATCCTTGTCGTTGCAGCTTGCAACCGGATACATCGTCTTGTCCGGATAGGTCATGGCATTTAAAAACGTATTCATAGATCCCTTTACAAGTTCAATAAAAGGGTCTTTGACCGGAAATTCCTTCGAGCCTTCCAGAACGGAATGCTCCAGAATATGCGCAACACCTGTGCTGTCCGCCGGAGGCGTCTTAAATCCGATGTAAAATACTTTGTTTTCATCCTCATTGGATAACAGTGCGATCCGCGCACCGCTCTTTTTGTGGCGCAGCAGATATCCTTCCGATCTTAAATCATGGATCTTCTGTCGGCTGATGATCTCATAAGCTGCCAGATCTTCTATTCTCATTTTCTCTCCCTCTCCTGTATCAGATATTTGTCTCACACGGAAAACATCATCAGCGCAAGCTTGGTCAGATGAAGCTCTTCCACGATAATCGTGTCCATCTTTCTGTGAAGCTCTTCACTCTGTACGATTTCGGAAATTTTGTATTCCCGGCTTTCGTAATGCCCATGCTTATGCCTTTTCCCGTCCGCCTCTATCCATACGCTCATCTTAAACGATGCCTTCAGCTCCTGAAACGTCTCATAAGCGAAATCATCCTCTTTCATAAAAAAGATATGATTTTCCATCGTCGTCTCCGGCGAGGTCTCCTTCAACAGATAATGTCGGATGATCGCTTTCCATTTATAAGGAATCTCCTCACTTTTTAACATTTCCTCATAGGAATAACGGGCACCGATATAAATATTTCCAAAATCCTGCAGGACATACTTAAAATCCTGATTTTGCGGCATGTCCATGCGTCAGCCCTCCGGTTCCAGAAATTCAATATGATCTGCGGTGATTCTGGCTGCGTCCCGAATTTTTTCTTCCGAAATTCCGGTTTCTTCGGACAGCTCTTCCACCGTCACCTTGCGGCCGAGCTCCTTTGATAGTTCCTCCGCTTTTTCCAGAATATCATTGGCATTTTCAGCAAGCTTTTCGCCCGTCTTTTTTTCGGAAGCATTTTCAGAAATATAATTTTCCATCGCCTCCATGATCATGCTGGCGATCGTGCCCTCAGCTTCTTTGGCATTCTGTGCACAGTCCAGCATCTCTGCCGCCATCGTCAGCGCCACATTGCCTTCTCCGATCAGGTCTTCCAGAAAAACGCCCTGTCCGGCGTAGAGCTTTGCAATCTCCGCCACCTGCGGCAGAAAGATTTCGATCATCCGGTGTTTTGCGTCCGCATCGCCCGCCATAGCGGATAAAAGGACCGCTTCTTTCACACCATCCGTCACATCCGCACCAGCCTGCACTGCCTTTAAATATTCTTCCAGATAGTCGATTTCTTCCCGTGTCATATAGTCAAAGGGATCTGCAGGCTGCCCGATGCCGATCTTTTTATTTTTGAGATAGGCAAAAATCATCTCCAGCTGCGGTTCTCCCAGATTCAGCTTTGCCTTGTCAAAGGCCTCTGTAACCTGTTCCTCCGAAAGCATATTTCCCTGCTTCTTTGCAAGCGCTGAAAGCTCTTCCAGTGTTTTTGCAAAAATTTGTTCTTCCCTCATAATTTTCCTCACAAATTTTATAATTTCTCATGCCTGCCCGGACAGCGCCAGCGGATACCGCCGTTTCGCTGCAAAGCCTGCACGCCTTACTTTACATGCTCGTGCGTAAACAGATGATACTGACAATATTCGTAGTTGCCGTTACACTTGGAGCAGAAACGGAATTCCAGATCGTCTCCGTCCAGCTCCGTTCTGCCGCAGATCGCGCATTTGTGCCGCGTAATCCCTTTCGTCTGCCCTGCCGACCGCATCTTCTGATGAAATTCCTGCTGCCGCTTGATCTGCCCCACTGACAGATGCATCTTTCCTTTCGAGCGCAGGAAAAATACCAGGAAGTTCAACAGTGAGAAAATCACCACAATCCAGGTTGCGATACCACCCTGAATGCAGTTTACCAGCAAAATGATGCCGTAAACGATACCGAGCCATTTGACCTTAATCGGAAAAATAAACATCAGCAGCACCTGCACGTCCGGGATGCTGGCCGCACATGCCAGGAAAATGGACATGTTGATATAATAGGTGGAAAACTGTCCAAAATATACTGCACTGCCGTTGTTTAACAGGTACAATCCTGTATACATCGTCGGCTGCGCACCCATCAGCACGCTGTAACCGCACAGGACGAAGGCGCCGAGGATCGTAAACAACAGACCGGAGAACAGATATACATTATATTTGTATGTTCCCCAGATGCGCTCCAACAGACCGCCCAGCGAATAATACAGATACAGCGTGATCAGCACAAAGAAAATATTTGAGCTATCCGGCGGAATCAGGATCCAGGTGACCAGTCTCCAGACCTGCCCTTTTAACACGAGGAACGGGTCAAGCATCAGATACTGATACCCTGCGGGCACCAGATACTGCATCAGATAACCGATTCCGTAACAGATAATCAGATAAAGCGTAAGATTCGGAATGGCATATTTTTCCAGCTTCCGTCTCAGTCCATTATGTTGATTCATAGGATAATGTTCCTTTCCTTCTATAATAGCAGACGCATTTTTGCGCGCCGCCGTTTCGGGTTTTCCATAAAAATTTATGAAAGACTGTGTTTATGATATCATTCCAACAAAAAAAAGGCAACGATGTGCCTTTTTATTTTATCGTTTTTATAATTCTTTAAGAAATCAAAAATTTCCCACTTTATACAAATTTTAGCAAATTTTTAGCAAATCACCGATTGAAACCTGAAAAATCCTGTCGTATAATGATTCAGACTCAAAATAGAAGAACTATCACACATTTAATAGGAAGAAAGTGACAATCGCTTATGAATCAAATGCAATATACCCTCGGAATCGACATCGGTTCCACCACAGTTAAAATCGCCATTCTGGACGAAAATCACCAGATTCTGTTCTCCGATTATAAACGGCATTTTGCCAACATTCAGGAGACTCTTTCTGACCTTCTGAAAGATGCCTATACAAAACTCGGCAATATCACCCTGCATCCGATGATCACCGGCTCCGGCGGGCTGACCCTTGCAAACTATCTGCAGGTTCCTTTTGTGCAGGAGGTTATCGCTGTATCAACGTCCCTGCAGGAGCTGGCACCCAAAACAGATGTTGCCATCGAACTTGGCGGAGAGGACGCCAAGATTATTTATTTCGAAAACGGAAATGTTGAGCAGCGTATGAACGGCATCTGCGCCGGCGGTACCGGTTCCTTCATCGACCAGATGGCTTCCCTGCTGCAGACAGATGCTGCCGGCCTGAATGAATATGCAAAAAGCTACCGCTCCCTTTATACCATTGCGGCGCGCTGCGGCGTATTTGCAAAATCTGATATCCAGCCGTTAATCAATGACGGCGCGACCAAAGAAGACCTTTCTGCTTCCATTTTCCAGGCAGTTGTCAATCAGACCATCAGCGGCCTTGCCTGTGGTAAGCCCATCCGCGGACATGTCGCATTTCTCGGCGGTCCGCTGCACTTTTTATCCGAACTGAAAAAAGCCTTCATCCGCACGCTGAACCTGGATGACGAACACATCATCGACACGGCCAATTCCCACCTTTTCGCCGCCATCGGTTCCGCCTTAAATGCAAAGGAGGACGTCTTTTACACGATGGAGGAAATGGTCAACAAGCTTTCCTCCGGCATCAAGATGGAATTTGAAGTAGAACGTATGGAGCCGTTGTTTGCCTCCCAGGAAGAATATGACGCCTTCTGTAAACGTCATGACAGCCACTGCGTCAAAACCGCGCCGCTCGAAACCTATACCGGTAACTGCTATCTAGGTATCGATGCAGGTTCCACAACGACAAAAGCGGCCCTCGTCGGAGAGGACGGCTCTTTGCTGTACTCTTTTTATTCCAACAACAACGGCAGTCCGTTAAAGACCGCCATCGGTGCGATCCAGGATATCTATAAAAAGCTGCCCGTCGGTGCCAAAATCGTCCGTTCCTGTTCTACCGGCTACGGTGAAGCCCTGATGAAAGCCGCATTCTTGCTGGATGACGGTGAGGTTGAGACGGTTGCGCATTATTACGCTGCTGCTTTCTTTGATCCGAAGGTAGACTGTATCCTCGATATCGGCGGTCAGGATATGAAATGTATCAAGATCAAAAATCAGACCGTAGACAGCGTACAGTTAAACGAGGCATGTTCCTCCGGCTGCGGCTCCTTTATCGAGACGTTTGCAAAATCCTTAAACTACAGCGTTCAGGACTTCGCCAAGGCTGCGCTGTTTGCAGAACACCCCATCGATCTTGGTACGCGCTGTACCGTATTTATGAACTCCAAGGTAAAACAGGCGCAGAAGGAAGGCGCTTCCGTTTCCGATATTTCCGCCGGACTGGCTTATTCCGTTATCAAAAACGCGTTATTTAAAGTCATCAAGGTGTCCGATGCTTCCGAGCTGGGCAGTCAGATCGTCGTTCAGGGCGGTACCTTCTATAACGATGCCGTACTGCGCAGCTTCGAAAAGATCGCAGGCTGTGAGGCGATCCGTCCCGACATCGCCGGCATCATGGGCGCATTCGGCGCAGCTTTAATAGCTCGCGAGCATTACACGGACGGCTATCAGACCTCCATGCTTTCGATTGACGCGATCAATTCCCTGGAATTCGATACCAGCATGGCAAAATGTAAAGGCTGCACCAACAACTGTCGTCTGACAATCAACCGTTTCTCCGGCGGCCGTCAGTATATCTCCGGCAACCGCTGCGAGCGTGGCCTTGGCAAGCAGAAAAACCCGAACCAGGTACCGAACTTATTCGACTACAAATTAAAACGGCTGTTTTCCTACGAACCTCTGACCGCTGACCAGGCGCCCAGAGGACCAGTCGGCATCCCGCGCGTTTTAAATATGTATGAAAACTATCCGTTCTGGTTTACATTTTTTACAAAACTGGGCTATCAGGTCATCCTGTCCCCCGCTTCCAACCACAACATTTATTCACTGGGCATCGAATCCATTCCCAGCGAATCCGAATGTTACCCGGCAAAGCTTGCCCACGGTCATGTGACCTGGTTGATCAAACAGGGCGTTCCTTTTATCTTCTACCCGGCGCTGTTCTATGAAAGAAATGAGACCCCGGATGCCAACAACCACTACAACTGCCCAATCGTTACATCCTATTCGGAAAATATCAAGAACAATGTGGAGGAAATTGGCCGCGGGGAAGTGAAATTTAGAAATCCCTTCATGGCGTTTTCTTCCCTTGAAGTCGCTACCGAGGCGCTGATCAAGGAGTTTTCTGACATTCCTGCAGCAGAGGTCACTGCCGCAGCCCGCGCAGGCTGGGATGAAATGACAGCTGCCCGGGACGATATGCGCAAAAAAGGCGAAGAGGTCCTGGCGTGGATGGAGGCAAACCACAAACGCGGCATCGTGCTGGCAGGCCGTCCTTACCATGTCGATCCTGAAATCAACCACGGTATCCCGGAACTGATTACTTCCTACGGGCTGGCTGTCCTGACGGAGGATTCCGTTTCTCACCTCGGTCACCCGGACCGTCCGCTGATCGTTTCCGACCAGTGGATGTATCACTCCCGCCTGTATGCGGCAGCAGCCTATGTCCGGACAAGGGACGATCTGGATCTGATCCAGCTCAACTCCTTTGGCTGCGGTCTGGACGCTGTCACCACCGATCAGGTCAATGACATTCTCTCCGGCTCCGGCAAGATTTATACCTGTTTAAAGATCGACGAAGTCAACAACCTCGGTGCGGCAAGAATCCGTGTCCGCTCCCTGCTTTCTGCAATCCGTGTCCGCGAAAAGAAGCATCAGGAACGCAAGATCATGCCGACCAACTTAAACCGCGTCATCTTTACAGAAGAAATGCGCAAAGACTACACGATCCTCTGTCCGCAGATGTCCCCGATCCATTTCGATCTGCTGGAACCCGCTTTCCGGTCCTGCGGCTATAATTTCGAAGTACTAGATAATGATAATCGTCATTCCGTTGACATCGGCTTAAAATACGTCAACAACGACGCCTGCTATCCGTCCCTGTGTGTTGTCGGCCAGATCATGGATGCCCTGCTTTCCGGTAAATATGACCTGCACAAGGTTGCGGTTGTTATCACCCAAACCGGCGGCGGCTGCCGTGCAACCAACTACATCGGTTTCATCCGCCGTGCATTGGAAAAAGCCGGTATGGAATACATTCCGGTCGTTTCCATCAACATGGGCGGCATTGAGACAACCCCCGGATTTAAACTGGATGCAAACCTTCTGACCCGTGCGGCCTTCGGTGCAATCTTCGGCGATATTTTCATGCGCTGTGTTTATCATATGCGCCCCTACGAAAAAGAGCCCGGCTCCGTCAACGCGGTTCATCAGAAGTGGATAAAAAAGTGCCAGAATTTCCTGTCCACGAAAAAGCTTCCGAACTACTTCACCTTCCGCAAAATGTGCCGTGAAATAGTTGAAGACTTTGACCGTATCCCGATCACAGACGAGAAAAAGCCCCGTGTCGGCATTGTCGGCGAGATCCTGGTTAAATTTGCCCCGGCAGCAAACAACCATCTGGTAGAACTGCTGGAATCGGAAGGCGCTGAAGCCGTTGTACCTGATCTGCTGGACTTCATGCTGTACTGCTTCTACAACCAGATTTACAAGGCAGAGCATCTCGGCACGAAAAAATCGACCGCCAAAATCGCTAAGATGGGGATCTGGGCAGTCGAAAAAATCCGCGGTGCGGCAACCGATGCGCTCAAAAAGAGTAAAAACTTCACGCCGCCATCTTCTATTTATGATCTGGTGTCCTACGCAGAGCCCATCGTATCCATCGGCAACCAGACCGGTGAAGGATGGTTTTTAACCGGTGAAATGGTCGAGCTGATCCACGAGGGTGTCAATAATATCGTTTGCACCCAGCCCTTTGGCTGTCTGCCCAACCACGTTGTCGGCAAGGGTGTCATCAAAGAGCTTCGCCGCCGCTACCCGCAGTCCAACGTCGTTGCCATCGACTATGACCCCGGCGCCAGCGAAGTAAACCAGTTGAACCGTATCAAACTGATGCTCTCTACCGCGCAGAAAAACCTTAAAAAAGAACAGAACCTACGATCATAAAATACCGGGCTTCTAATGTTTTGAACGCATTGGAAGCCCGGTATTTTTATCCTTTCCGCATCTGCCTCCGATAAGCGCTCGGTGTCAGATTCATATGACGTTTGAAGAATTTACAGAAATAAAACTGATCGGAAAAATGCAGGATCTCAGCGATCTCTGCGATGCTGTAATCCTCGGACAGGAGCATTCTGCAGGCCTGCCCTGCGACAAGCCGTTCCAGATATTCACCCGGAGAAATCCCGGTTTCTGCACGGAACCGGCGTGTGAGTGTGCTTTCCGAAACATGGAGCTGTTGTGCCAGCGTCCGCACATGTGTCGCTACACTGACCGGATTCTGCGCGAGCTCAAACATCTGTCCGATTAACGGGGAGTGTTCTTTTAACTCCTCCCCATCCAACTTTGCCTGCTCCAAAAATCCCGCAAGGGTTTCCCAGAGCATTCCCTGCAGCCGGATCGCATCCGTCATGGTTTCACTCTGATACAGTCCCTTGACCCTCTCAATTTCCCCTGTCTGTTCTTTTCGCTCATACAGCTGCCGGACCCCATACAATAAATCTGTTCCATCGCTGCAAAGTACATTCAGATGAAAAAAAAGCTGTTCCATTGAGGACTCACAGAAATATCCAAAGGTCATGCCTGCCGGAACCAGCCAGACGCTCCCTTTTTTCAGGACAATTCTCTGACCGTTTACGGTCAGGATGCCCTCCCCGTCAACGATGTAATAAATGCGGGAAAACGGAGAACATACCTTCGGTTCCTTCCAGTCCTGCCCGACAATGGCATGTCCTGCATATATAATATTCAGCTCCAGATTTTTCCATATCCGGATCGCATTTTGATTCTGTGTGATCTGCAAGTTTTTCTGTCCTTTTCTATCTTTTTATCTTCTGTCCGAACTGCGTGGATATTCCATATTTTTACATCCTTTTGCCATGTTCCTATTGCCCGGTATTTCTTACAATAATGCCATAAGGATTCGTACTTTACAACACTTTTTGAAACGGAGGATTCTGCCATGAGCAGCTACAAAACACTTCCTACCCCCGGTGATACCGCATGGTTTACCCATGATCGCTTCGGCATGTTCATTCATTTCGGCTTATACGCCATGCCCGCACGCCACGAATGGGTCAAAAATTACGAAGAAATCCCGGAAGATCACTACGATCTCTATTTTAAACACTTTAATCCGGATCTGTACGACCCGAAGGAATGGGCAAGACAGGCAAAAGCGGCAGGCATGAAATATGTTGTCATGACAACAAAACATCACGAGGGCTTCTGCCTTTTTGACAGCAAATATACCGATTACAAGTCCACCAACACCCTCTGCGGCAAAGACCTGATCCGCGAATATGTGGATGCGTTCCGTGCAGAAGGCCTCCATATCGGTTTTTATTACTCCCTGATCGACTGGCATCATCCGGAATTCCCGATTGACCCCTTACATCCCCGCAGAGATGATCCGGACGCTTATGAGCAGAGCAAAGGCCGCGACATAAAAAAATATGCGCAGTACATGCGGGATCAGGTGACCGAGCTTTTAACCAACTACGGTAAGATTGACATCCTTTGGTTTGACTTCTCTTATTCCCAGAACAACGGAACCGGCGATAAAGCATGGCAGAAAGGCAAAGGTAAGGACGACTGGGAGGCAGAAAAGCTGATTGCAACTGCACGCGCCCTGCAGCCCCATATCATCATCGACAACCGCACAGAAATTGATCAGGATCTCTGGACACCCGAACAGTACGAGCCCGACCAGTGGGTACGCGACAAAAAAACCGGCGAGCTCGTTACCTGGGAAGCCTGCCACACCTTTTCCGGCTCCTGGGGATATTTCAGAGACGAACAGACCTGGAAATCTCCCGAAATGCTCATTCGCCTGCTCGTCAACACCGTTTCCCGCGGCGGCAACCTGCTGATGAACGTCGGCCCCACCTCCAGAGGCTATCTGGATTACCGCGCGGAAGAAGCCCTGAAGGTATTCGCTGACTGGATGAAATACAACAGCCGCTCGATTTATGGCTGCACGATGGCAGAACCAGAATTTAAAGAACCCAGAGATTGCCGCCTGACCCAGAGTGAAGACGGCAAACGTCTCTATCTGCATCTGTTCGCTTATCCGTTCGGCTATCTGCGCGTTCCCGGTCTTGGCGGCAAGGTGGAATACGCACAGTTTTTGCATGACGGCAGCGAAGTCCGCTTCACCGACGGCACGGACTGCTTCTTCTTAACAGATGACCCGGAGGCTGCAAAGGATCTGGTCTTCTATGTTCCCAACGTAAAGCCCCATACCCTCGTCCCGGTCATTGAGATTTTCTTAAAAGACTGAGTTGGTTTTTTTTCAAATCTGTAGTACAATAAACAGGCTGATAGATCTTTTTCTGTCAGCCTATTTTCAATTCCTGACAACAGTTTTTTTATCCGCTGACGCTTTTTCAAGCCGTCTGCAGAACGGAGTGTATCATGAAAAACTTCAAAGCCCGTCTGGCGGGAATCCTGGCATGTCTGCTTCTTTTTATCGTTCCACTGCAGGCAGATGCCGGATGGAACGCTTCCCCGCTTCCTGCCACCTCTATCAACACAGTGTTCGGGGATTCCACCTACTTGAATCCGGAATGGATGACGAAAAAGGTGACCATCACCTGGAACGGAAACACCTGGATGACCGGAATGGATGCATTCAAGGATATGCCTGTCCGCCTGACCAACAATAACGGCGCGATCGACTGCACCTTTTTAAACACAGCGGTTTTCCAATCCTTCTTTTCCGCAATCAACGCGTCTATCGCCTCCATGACGACGACAGCGGCAGTTCCGGTATTCGATAACGGCGCCGGAAGCTATATTCGCATAAGCGGCACTCAGCACACGGAAGCAGTCTCCTCGATGCCCGACTGGCTCGCCCAGATGCTCCATAGCCTGATTCTGACCGGACAGTGCACCGATATCACGCTGGAATTAAACGATTCCCTGATGACACAGGTACTGGACAGTGGAACGGTTTCCACCAGCTCAGACTTTGTTCTGGCGGGCACCTGCACGACCAGCTTCCAAACGAGCGGAGCAAACCGCAGCAATAACATCGTTGTGGGTGCGTCCCGGTTAAATAATCTGATTGTCCTGCCCGGCCAGACAATTTCTGTCAGCGACACGATTCTGCCCAGGACCCGTGCAAACGGCTATAAAGAAGCCGGTGTCTATGTAAACGGTGCCCATACAAGCGGTCTTGGCGGCGGTGTCTGCCAGATCTCCTCTACCGTTTACAATGCGGTAAAAAATGCCGGTCTTACCGTCGTACAGCGCAATCCGCACAGCATGCCGGTAAGCTATCTCCCCAAAGGTCTTGACGCCGCAATCGCTGCAGGCTCCAAGGATCTCAAATTCCGCAACGACTACACGACGCCGGTTGTCCTGTATACCGACACTTCCAACAAGCACCTGACCGTCAACGTCCTTGTCTGGAATCAGGAGCTTGCCGGACGCAGCTTTAAGCTGTGGGCAAAGCAGACCGGAGCACTAAGCGCCGACACTTACTTTACGACCTATCAGGACGGCAAAGAAGTCAGCACGCAGTTTGTCGGTACCTCCCGCTATAATCCCTACCGCGAAGCGGCAAGTAACGACTAAGCAGCTGATACAAACGGCCGGGCGTTTCCAAAAAGCGTCCGGCTGTTTATATCGTAGCGACCGTACTGACGCCAGCACGCCTAGATAATGATACACACCATTCCGCCCGTCGAATCGTTGACGATCTTTTGCATCGTATCCTGCAGCTTTTCCTGGCTTTCTTCCCCGATCATAGAAATCTTTGTACGAATACCATCGTTGACCAACTGCTCCACAGTTTTTCCGAAAATATTCGTTTCCCAGATGCCGTCCTGTTTTCCCGTCTCATCGATATAACCGATCAGGTCTTTCGCCTGCTGCTCTGTCCCGACGATCGGGGCGATTTCCGTCACAACCGTTGCGCGGATAAAGTGTAAAGACGGACTTTCTGCACGGATTTTCACTCCGAACTTGTTTCCATGCCGGATGACCTCCGGCTGCTCCAGATGGATTTCCTCCCGGCACGGCAGCACCACTCCATATCCCTTTGTATGCACCGCCTCCATCGCAGACGCAACGCGGTCGTATTCCTGTTTTCTGCCGGAAAGCACGCGCAGTGTGTGCAGAAGCTCCTGCGCATTCTCAATTTTTTCCCCCGCATATTCACTGAGCATTTCGTAATAATAGCGTTCTTCGACGTCTAAAAGCACCCGCACGCAGCCGTCCGCGAGATCAATCCGTTCCGTCATACATCTGCGGACATACTCCGAGGAAAGGACGATCGGATGCTCCGCCACATCTCGGATCGTGCGAATTTTCCCGGTCAGCTCCCGAATTTTTTCGATCAGCCCGGTCTTTAACGGATGGGAAAGCGGAAGCATTTCGACCCATTTCGGCATGTAAAACTCCACGCGGCTGACCGGAAATTCATAGAGAATCTGCTCCATGATCTGCCGGATATCCTCTTCCGAAAGCTGCGCACAGTTGACCGGCATCGCAGCAACGCTATGCTGTTTTTCAATCCGCTCTGCCGCCTCCCGTGCGGTACGGCTTGACGGATGCGAGGAATTGACGAGCACCAGAAACGGCTTATGCAGCTTTTTTAATTCCGAAATCGCCTGATTTTCCGCATCCAGATAGGTTTCCTGCGGCAGATCAGAAAAGCTTCCGTCCGTCGTCACAACGACGCCGATCGTCGAATGGTCGGTGATAACTTTTCTTGTGCCCAGCTCTGCAGCCTGCGTAAAGGGAATCTCGTGATCGTACCACGGCGTTTTAACCAGCCGCTCTGCACCGTTCTCCAGATGTCCTGCAGCGCCCTCGACCATAAATCCTACGCAGTCCACCAGACGAACGCGGATCGTAACCTCTCCCGCAAGCTTTAACTCTACCGCCTCCTGCGGGATAAATTTCGGCTCCGTCGTCGTGATCGTCCGTCCGCCCGCGCTCTGGGGCAGCTCATCCTGTGCCCGCGTTTTCTGTGCTGCATCTTCCATATAAGGAAGCACTGCAACATCCATAAACCGTTTAATAAAAGTCGATTTCCCGGTACGCACCGGCCCTACCACTCCTATGTAAATCTCCCCGCCTGTCCGCTTTTGCATATCGCGGTATAGATTTTGTGTATCCAAATGATCCGACTGCAGATTTTCCATATAAAAAATCCCCTTCCGTCTGTGCTGTTACATGATATGCACCGGAAGGGAATTTCATTCATTTCCTTTTTGTAACTGTTCAGAGCCAAGTAAAACTTCAAAAAACAGGTATAAAATGCTTGCATTTTTATAACTGTTTTTGAAATTTTATTTGGCGGATACGCCACACCGACGAAATGCGTAGCATTTTGGAGGTTGGCTCTGAACCGTTACTCCTTTTTTCATTATCGGAACGCCAAAACAGTCAGTTTTACGCCATTACGATCTTCTTAAAGCTCTTTTTGCCGCGCTTTAAGGTGATGCCTTCGCCCTGCAGATCTTCTCCCGCGTACTGGGTCTTTACGTCTGTTACCTTTTCGCCGTTTACAGATACGCCGCCCTGTTCTACGCTGCGGCGTGCTTCGGAACGGGATGCGGACAGACCGGATTTTACCAGCAGTCCTAAAATATCGATGCTGCCGTCCTGTAAATCTGCCTCCGTCAGTGTTGTGGTCGGGATATCTGCGTCTGCGCCGCCTGCAAACAGTGCCTTTGCACCGGCTTCTGCCTTGTCAGCCTCTTCCTTACCGTGTACCAGCTCGGTCAGCTCGTGGGCCAGGATTTCCTTTGCAGTGTTTAACTGGCTGCCTTCCCAATGCTCCATCTCCAGGATCTGCTCGATCGGCAGGAAGGTCAGCATCTTTAAGCACTTCATAACATCTGCATCGGAAACGTTTCTCCAGTACTGGTAGAACTCGAACGGGGAAGTTTTATTGGGATCCAGCCATACTGCACCCTTCTGGGTCTTGCCCATCTTCTTGCCCTCGGAGTTTAACAGCAGGGTAATGGTCATCGCATATGCGTCTTTTCCGAGCTTTCTGCGGATCAGCTCCGTGCCGCCCAGCATATTCGACCACTGGTCGTCGCCGCCGAACTGCATGTTACAGCCATATTTCTGGTACAGCATGTAGAAGTCGTAGCTCTGCATGATCATGTAGTTGAATTCCAGGAAGCTCAGTCCCTTTGCCATACGCTGTTTATAGCACTCTGCACGCAGCATGTTGTTAACGGAAAAGCATGCGCCGACCTCTCTGAGCAGCTCTACATAATTCAGCTTCAGAAGCCAATCCGCATTATTGACCATCAGTGCTTTTCCATCGGAAAAATCGATAAAACGGCTCATCTGCTGCTTGAAGCAATCACAGTTATGCTGGATCGTTTCCGGGGTCAGCATCTGGCGCAGATCACTTCTGCCGGACGGATCACCGACCATGCCGGTACCGCCGCCGATTAAGGCGATCGGCTTGTTGCCTGCCATCTGCATCCGCTTCATCAGGCACAGCGCCATGAAATGACCGACATGCAGGCTGTCTGCAGTAGGGTCAAAGCCGATATAAAAGGTCGCCTTACCGTTGTTGATTAACTCCTTGATTTCTTCTTCGTCTGTCAGCTGCGCCAGAAGTCCTCTGGCTTTGAGTTCGTCAAATACTGTCATTTTCGTGTTCCTCCTGCTTTATAGCTTTATTATACGATAAAAAAGGCCCTCATCCTGTAAAAGGACGAGGGCCAACGCTTCGTGTTACCACCTTTTTTCACAGACAGCTCACACTGCCTGCCTCATGAAGTACGGCTCCGAATATGCTTCTGATACAGATTCAAAGCGATACCCCTGCCTGATAACGGCTGCATGCGCCGCTGCAGCCTACTCCGTAACAACCGTTTTGGTGCAGAACTCCGGGATGTATTCGGACTGTCATTCCCTGCGCCTCTCATCAGCCGGCTGCTTTCTGTAGGTTCCGTCTCAGTCTTACTCTTTCCCATCTCAGTCTTTTTTGTTATAACAACAGAGGATTTTTCTGTCGTTTGCTTCATTGGTTCGGATTGTAGCACAGTTTCTTTCCGGCTGTCAAGCCCCTGTTCCGAAATTTCTGGAATCACCCCTCCGACGTTCCATCCACCAGCGTATCGAAGACGAAGCTGTGTCCGTAATCCTCTGAGCGGTACCGCGCCAGATGTAGGCTGTCGCCGCCGTCATAATCTCCGTCCGCGCCCTGTCCGCACAGCACATAGATCACGCCGTCTTTTTCATAAGGCATCTTGGGATAATCATAGGGTGCGACGATATTTCCAATGCTGTCCGTATAGGTTTTGTGGGCAAATTCTACCTGTTCGTAATGCTTTCCGCCGTCTTCCGTCACATATAACACCGCGGCATCCCCACCGTTGTGGGAAAGCGTCGCAAAGCCAAACATTTCATCGAGAAATGTAAATTCTACGCTGCCGCCCATCTGTCCGCCGAAGGGATCGCTGCTGACTACCTGCCAATGCGCCCCGCCGTCCGTGCTTTTGATCAGACCATAAAACCGACTGCCCAGCGCCGCATCCTCGACGATCATCTGATATCGGATCTTCGTGCCCTCTACGGAAGCCTCTGCCTCGCTCTCGCTGTGCAGCCAACCGGCATCCGCACCTTCGTCCCAGCTCTCTTCGTCGTTACTCTGGCTGTCTGTGCCGGCATCCGTATCCTCTGCATCCACACCAAATGCCGCATCAAAGGAGCTGTCCGGATTTTCTGCCCAGGTCGCCTGTCCAATCTCCTCTACTCCTCCGGCGTCAGACCAGTCTCTGTCGCCGTCTACATCTTCCTGTCTGGAAAGAATAATCGGTTCTTCCTCCAAATCAGCCTTGCAAATCGTCATACTTCCGCTGCCGATCAATCCGCTGTCTCCCCAGACGCAGTCTTTATTCAGCACGACAAAGTAATCCGCCTGCGTTCCGTCTTTCAGAATCATTCCGATCGTACCATAGCGTTCACATTCCGGCTCTCCGTACCAGGAGGTCACCGTTTTCCCGGAAAGTCTGACCCAGGCATCCTTTACCGCATCCTGACCGCCGACGCTGAGGGTCCATGTCTGTCCATCTGCGTCCGTTCCTTCCCAAATACCGTGCATCGTGCTGAGGGGATCCACATAGGCGATATCGTCCATGCTGCGGCTGCCATAGGTCGCAAGATACGCCGCCGGGTTGCCGTCCGCATCGGTTCCGTACAGCGCGCAGGCATCCTCTTCCAGCCAGCGGCTGTTTACCTTGCTGTCTGCTGTAAAAGGCAGAAGCTCTTTTTGATACCGGAAAAGCCCTTTATATGGGCGGTTTAACATCAACTGTCCGGTTTCTTCGTCTTTTTCCAGGATCACCTGATAATTTCCGGCAGGGGAGCGCAGCACCTGAAGCTGTCCGGCCTCAGACAGTCCGCTGCAGACAACGACTCCGATGCCTGCAACGATAACGCACCCTATCGCCGTTATTTTCTTTTTGCCCGACGCCGGAAGCTGACAGAGCACCGCAAGCACCGTAAAAACCACTGCCCCGGTCAATACTGCCGTCTGCATCCAAGGATACATCCACTGATAGCCTCTCGGCAGGATGATTTTTTCATATCCATATTCTACGATGAGGCAGGCAATGGCTGCCAGAGCAGCACACACGGTTCCTGCCAGCCAAAGCCCGCGGTTTTTATTCTGTTTCATACAAAAATCTCTCCGGTAATGTCACTTTAAAATCTTTTGCCAGCGCGCGGAAATCCTCCGGCGTAATCGTCTGAAGCTTGTCCGAAACCACCTCGGCCGGATGATAATATCCATTGTCCATCAAGCTGATAATACCGTTTTTCGCCGCATAATTCAAGCAAAATTCGCTCGAACCGAACGTATAGGATTCCAGGCCGATGCCAAATACCTTGGACTCGAGGCACACATAAACCTTGGAGCGGTCATACGGAATCGATAAAATCTGATCCAGCGAATCCTTAAAACGTGCCCGCGGTCCGAGTCGGTCTGCCGGAATATCCTTATAGCCGTCCGGAATCCAGATGTTCATCACACAGGACTGCCCCAGTTCTTCTGCAAAATACCGGGAAATGCGGATACATGCCTGCCCGTGTCGAATCCAAAACCGGCGAATTTCTTCGTCCGGGCTGGATAGCGTCAGCTTTGCTGCCTTTTCATGGTAGAAAAACGTTGGGTTAAAATCGATTCCCATGTTTCTTTCTTTTGCATACTCGACCCATTTGTGATTGTGCTTCTGAAATGTCTGTGCTACAATAAAATGCGTATGGCCTGAAACAATTTTTTATACCGGAGGACGAAAATGAGCGGATTTTTTGGAGTAGCATCAAAAGAAGACTGTATTTTTGACCTGTTTTTCGGAACGGACTATCATTCCCATCTGGGAACAAGGCGTGCCGGAATGACGGTTTATCACCAAAAGGAAGGCTTTCATCGAGCAATTCACAACATTGAAAACACTCCTTTCCGAACCAAATTTGACAAAGACTTGAACAACTTAAGCGGACATCTCGGAATCGGCTGTATCTCCGACTATGAGCCTCAGCCCCTGCTGATCCGCTCTCACCATGGCACATATGCAATCATGACCATCGGCAAAATCAACAACATCGATACGATCGTCGATAAGATCATGAACTCATCCCCGACCCATTTCTTTGAATTGAGCGGCGGTGAAATCAACGCAACCGAAGCCGTTGCTGCTCTGATCAACCAGAAAGAAAACCTGATCGAGGGCATTCAGTACGCGCAGGATATCATCGACGGTTCCATGTCGATCGTCCTTTTAACCCCCAAGGGAATCTACGCAGCCCGCGACAAGCTGGGACGTACCCCGATTTCCCTCGGACGCAAGGAAGGTGCGCACTGTCTCGCTTTTGAAGGATTTTCCTATTTAAACCTCGGCTATCAGCCACTGCGGGAGCTCGGTCCCGGAGAAATTGTCATCATGACTCCCGAAGGGGTCCGCACGCTGGTCGCTCCAGGCAAAAAGATGAAAATCTGCACATTCCTCTGGATTTATTATGGATATCCCTCTTCCACCTACGAAGGTATCAGCGTGGAGCGCATGCGTTATAACTGCGGCGCTGCCCTCGCAAAAAGAGATGCCGGCACGATTCATCCCGATATCGTCGCAGGCGTACCGGATTCCGGCGTTGCACATGCCATCGGTTACGCCAATGAATCCGGTATTCCCTATTCCAGACCGTTCATCAAATATACGCCTACCTGGCCGCGTTCCTTTATGCCGACCATGCAGAGCCGCCGAAACCTCATCGCAAAGATGAAGCTGATCCCGGTTCATGACCTGATTCAGAACAGAAGCCTGCTGTTGATTGACGACTCCATTGTCCGTGGTACACAGCTGCGGGAAACAACTGAATTTTTATACCAAAGCGGTGCAAGAGAGGTACATATCCGTCCCGCATGTCCTCCCCTGCTCTATGGCTGTAAATACTTAAACTTCTCCCGTTCCTCTTCGGAGATGGATCTGATCACCCGCCGTGTCATTCAGGACATGGAGGGCACCGATAAGTATCCGAACCTCGAGGTTTATGCAGACCCCGAATCCGATCAGTATCAGGAAATGATCCGCCGGATCTGCAGCCAGTTAAAGTTCACAACCCTGCGCTACCACAGACTCGACGATATGATCGAATCTGTTGGTCTGGACAAAGACAAGCTCTGCACCTACTGCTGGGATGGTCGAGAATGAAGCAAAAAAGAGAGCCGTAAGGCTCTGCTGGTAAGACAGTAAAACTCAAATTTCTTGGAACAGGCATGATTTCGGTCATGCCTGTTCCGCTTTTAGCAGCTCATCCACGGGAATATAGCCCACAAGGTCGTACTCGATATGTACCTTCTGTCTGCGCTTGCCGCTGGACTTGTCAGGCGCTTCCACATAGACCGCCTTGACAAGCTCTCTGAGGGCATAAGGCGTCAGCTCCGTGAGGGTGCTATTTCTTTTTACCCGCTGAACAAACTGCTCTATATTCTCTGCCTGTTGTTCATGTTCATGGATTTGTTGTTGCAGATTCTTGACCTCGGCTTTGAGGGCTTTCTGTTCCTCGGTGTAGTTCTTGCTCATCATGGCGAAGCGTTCATCGTCCAGCCGACCGGCTACATTGTCCTCGTAAATGCGGATGAAAAGACGGTCAAGCTCTCCGATTCGCTTCTCAGCCTGTGTCAGCCGCTTTTGATACAACCGCAGCGATTCCTCGCTCTGTATACGGAGTTTTTGCTCCATTTCAGAACAGAAATAAGCCTCATAGCGAGTGACTACCGATATGACTTCCTGAATGTGCTTCCAAACGATCTGTTCCAGCACAACAGCACGGATATAATGTCCGCTGCACTTGTCCTTGTTGGCACGATGGGTGGCGCAGATGAAGAAGTCCTGCCGCTTTTCAAAATGGCTGGTGGTGGAGTAGTAGAGCTTCTGCTTGCAGTCGTTGCAGAACACCAAGCCGGAAAACATATTGCTCTTTCCCGTCGCTGTTCTGCGGTGCCGCTGCTGCCTGTGAAAGCGGCGAAAAAATACTGTCTGCTATTCTGCAATACCCGGATGTATTTCTTTCCATAGAAACAAGCAAAAGTCTGTACTCAAACAGAGACATTCCAGTTTGGGAGCCTGTCATTTGGGATAAGTTTCCGACATTACCGGAGAACATCATCCTCCATAAAATACTGGCAAGCAGCCAACAGAAACCGCTATATGAGGGCATTGAAACCACGTTGACCGATGATGTGTACCACACCATCGCCAATAATGATCTTATCCAAATTATGAGCAACGAAGCTGCGAAATGGAACGGCATCAAGCAAATGCTCTCCCACTTTGGTGTTTCTCCGAGTGCGGCGGTCTATTTTGGTGATGATAACGACGATATAGAGCCTATAAAGAACTGCGGACTTGGTGTGGCTGTATCTAATGCCATCCCTTCCGTTCTTGACGTAGCAGATCGAGTTATTGACAGCAATGATATGGACGGTGTAGCAAAATTTATAGAGGAAAATCTTCTGTAATTGAAAGGTTGGAAATTTCGATGATAAACATATTGCTTGAAGGATTCGACATAGATGCCCCTTGGCTCTATGACGAACTCAAAAATTACATAAAGCCTAATCTCTCGGTCGCTGTTGTAGCATTTTCATTTAGAGACAATCGTGTAAAATCGTTGTCAGATTGGAACGCCTTGTATACTAAAGGATGCGGCAAATATCACGACGGAATTGTTGGCGGTTTTACGGCGTATGGTATCCCCGAAGAAAATGTTAGTTTTATCAATTACTTTACTGATACAAAGGAAACTGCTGCGCAGAAAATCAAAAAGGCTGACATTATTTATTTCCTCGGTGGATTACCCGACCGAATGATGGATCGAATCAAAGAGTTCGATTTGTATGATATTTTGATGCAACATGATGGGATTCTGATGGGCTATAGTGCCGGTGCTGTCATTCAGTTAGCGGAGTACCATTTGTCTCCCGATGATGATTACCCCGAATTTAAGTATTATGAGGGGCTTCCTTATTTGAATGATTTTTATCTGGAAGTCCACTATGAGGGAACGGCGGTACAGGATGAGTCGATACAGCGTGTGCTTGCTGAACGTGGAAAAACCGTGTACGCAACTGCTGTGCGATCTGGCGCAATTCTCGTGGATAATGGAAACCTTAAACTGCTCGGTGATGTCAAGGTGTTTGGCAAATAGAGCTACGGAGAAAAGATATGAATTTTGTAACGAAAGAACCAATAAACAAAGGCTGGTCAAGTGATAAAAAATACTGTGTTACCGACGAAAACGGCACACGGTATCTTTTGCGTGTTTCCGATATTGCGCAGCACGATACAAAACAGTCTGAGTTTAACATGATGAAACAGGTCGCTTCTTTTGGAGTGCCTATGTGCCAACCTATCGAGTTTGGCACTTGTGAGGATGGCGTATATTCCATCCAAAGTTGGATTGACGGCGAAGATGCAGAGCAGGTCATGTCGGGCTATTCTGATACCGAGCAGTATGTATATGGCTTGGAAGCGGGACGTATTCTTCGCAAGATCCACTCCATTCCTGCTCCTGCGACACAGGAAGATTGGGAAATCCGTTTTAACCGTAAAATGGATTATAAGATCAAAAAGTATGGTGAGTGCCCCATCAAGTATGAGAACGGACAGGCATTTATCGACTGCATAAACGAAAACCGTCATTTGCTGAAAAACAGACCGCAGGTGTATCAGCATGGCGATTATCACATCGGCAACATGATGATCGACAGAGATGGTCAGCTCCACGTTATAGACTTTAACCGTAATGATTACGGTGATCCGTGGGAAGAATTTAACCGTATTGTGTGGTGCGCTCAGAAATCTCCTCTCTTTGCTTCCGGTATGGTGAACGGATACTTTGATGATAACGTACCTATGGAGTTTTGGAGATTGCTTGCTCTTTACATTTCAAGCAATACTCTCTCGTCTGTATATTGGGCAATTCCGTTCGGACAGGACGAAGTGAATACCATGCTGAACCAAGCCAAGGAAGTTCTGTCTTGGTATGATAATATGCGTAATCCTGTGCCGACATGGTATTTCAAAGGATATTATCTGCAGTACATCGACGGGATTCCTTTCAAGCTGAAAAGTGCTTTTGATTTCAGCTTTATGAAAGAGTATGGAACGGTGTTCAAGGTTTACGATGACCAGGATTCCGGAAACATCTGCTTTGGTACTGAAAAAGACGGTCAGCGTTATTTCGTTAAGTTCGCCGGTGCTCCTACCGAGCAGTTTGGCGGCGATCCGGCAGATGCTATCTCCAGATTGAAAGCTACTCTCCCTATTTACAGCGATCTGAAGCACGAGAATCTGATCGAACTTATTGAAGCCAAGGAAATTGGCGACGGGTTCGCTATGGTATTCAAATGGGCTGATGGCGATTGTATGGGCAGAATGTACCCTGCGGCACACCGTCGCTTTATGCAGCTTCCCATCAATGACAGGCTCGCCGTGTTCAGCGACATACTGAGCTTCTTGGAATGTGTTGCTTCACGCAAATATGTAGCCATAGATTTTTATGACGGCAGCATTATGTATGACTTTGCGAACGGAAAGACGACGATCTGCGATATTGACCTTTTCCACAAACAACCGTGCGTCAACGATATGGGACGTATGTGGGGCAGCTCCCGCTTCCAATCTCCGGAGGAATATCAGCTCGGAGCTGATATTGATGAAATTACGAACGTCTATACCCTTGGTGCTACCGCTTTTGCGCTCTTTGGTGAGTATAACCGCACACGAGAAAAATGGCAGCTCAGTGACAAGTTGTTTGAGATTGCCACGAGAGCTGTGAGTGATGATCGTACCAAGCGTCAGCAATCAATCAGACAGTTCACGGCAGAATGGGAGGCGGCACAATAATGAAAGCTATCGCATTTTGCGGACTTGCGTGTTGCGTTTGCTCCGAAAATAAAGGCTGTGTAGGTTGCCAAGACGGAGGCTGTGAAAGCCACGGCTGGTGCAAAAACTATAACTGTTGTAAAGAAAAAGGGCTGAACGGCTGTTGGGAATGTTCTGAATTTCCTTGCACCGGATGTATGCTTGATAAACCCCGTATTCGTGCTTTTGCAAAGTTTGCAAGAAGATACGGTGTAGAGGAACTTGAAAAATGCCTCCTTAGAAATAAGGAAAAAGGCATTGTTTATCACTATGAAGGTCAGCTCGTTGGCGACTACGACAAGTGCCAGACCGAAGAAGAAATCATTGAAATGATTAAGACCGGAAATAAGCTGTTCGGTCTGCCGTGTTACTGTGGTCATGATTGTTCAAAGTGTGTTACCTATATTGCAACGCAAACCAATAATGAAGATCTGCGCAGACAGGCTCAGAGCTTTTATAAAGAGAGTTTTGGACTTGACATTCCTCTTGAAAAATTCTACTGCAACGGTGGCAGATCAAAGAACGTGTTTGAGTTGTGCAAGGAGTGTCCCTTCAAAAAGTGTTGTATAGAGCGAGGTATAGATGCTTGTAGTAAATGCTCGGAATACCCCTGCAAAGAGATTTTGGACTATCAAGAAAAGTATGTAAATAAGTGCAATCAACTGGAGAATTAGCGATGACCATAGAAGAAATAAAAATTCGTCAGATGGCAAATCAACATTTGCTCAAACCGACAGATAAAATGACCGTCCTCCATGATCTTTGCGGTGTTCAAGCGCAATTCATGGTGAACGCTATGCACTCGCTGAAAATAAGATGCTCAGATTATAATGAAGATACTGTCAAAGACGGGCTTGTTAAAAACTGGACTGTCAGAGGAACAGTCCATGTGTTTGCGGAAGATGATCTACCCTCATTTATTCATTGCAATAATGGGCAGGATTATCTTCGTAACGATTGGCGTGGATATACGTTTTGGAATCAGCGTGATAAATGGGCACTTACACCGGAGAGACAGGCTTATTTTGCTAATGTGATCTTAGAGGCTCTTAAATGTTCCGAGCTGACAAGAGAAGAATTAAAGGTGTCTGCAGACAAAACGGTATGACCGAACCGGAAGAAAGCAGTATGTTCGACCAATGGGGGGCGGTGTTCGTGAAATGTGCGAACGTGGATTTATAAACTATGTTGTCCAGGAAAAGAAAGCTTTCTGCTTATCTCCTGCGTTTACTCCAAAAGGTAGTATCGTCCGTAAGATCGGCGTGATGGGTTATTTGCCCGAACTCGATAAATCAATAAATAAGTTTATTACTATGTCAAGAGACGAGTATGCAAACTTTGTAGAAGATACGATACAACTTGTAATTCAACAGTTTGTTGAGAAAAAATTGATGTGAGAATACATAATTATTGAACAATTTGTAACTTTTGCAGAAAGCCCCCTTGACAAATTCCGTCTTGATGCTGGATGGAGTTCGACGGATCATCCTTGCCGCCTTTTTCTTTGGTGTCCTCCACGGATAGTCTGCAATAAAGCGCTGTGATTTTGTCGGTTGCCCTTAACATATTGTTGTCCTCCTTCGGTGGGGCAACTGTCTGAACAGGATTGGATTCTTGGTTTATATCAAGAGAAACGTCGTTACTCATCGGCGTCCTCCGTGATACTACTTTTATCATCGGCAGCGTTCTGCTCCATAATGCGTCTGAGCTTCTTGTCGAGAGTTTCCGTACCCTCATAGCTGCCGGTTACGGTGTATTCCGTGCCGCCGTGTTCCTCCACGATTTTGACGTCGGGCAGCCAAAATGCGGACGGGTTTTTCACAACAATGCTGCCTTTTCATCGAAAGAAAACTCCCTCTTGGGGGCATCGTCGGGGCGTGGCTTGACCTTTGCATACGGGTCAGGATTGGAGAAATAAAAAGAGTGGATTTCACCGTCCTCCTCGCCGTTATCAAAATCATCATCGGCAAAAATCTCGTCCAGTTCCTCGTCGGTCAGTTCGATGATCTCATTGTCTTTTTCTTTCGGATTCACTTCGTCAAGCCTCCTTCACTTCAGTTCATTTTATGTAAAAATTCAGTCGGAGTAGCAAAACGGACGAACGCCGTCAATGGTCAAGATGAACGGCTGCGCCGCCATTGACAGCGCCCGTCCGTTTCGCTTTTTGGCAGACAAGGCGGCGGTTGCCGCCGATTTCCATTTGGAAAATGGCGCTTGCTAACATGGGAAACGGAGAATAGCAAGCACATCAGGTGTATGTACACTCTGCGATTTCAGACTTGGCAAGCAGGGCACGGAGGTACCCACTTTGCATACTTGCCATTATGTTAAAAACATACTTGGCAAGCAATGCACGTGTGGATACACATCGTGCTTTATGCAAATTTCAGCGTTGCTGCCTTTTGCAAAAACTTGTTGGGAAACATCCCAAACCCTTTAACGATTTTTTCAAAATCGGCTACGCTCCTGCGGATCTGAACATCACTCTATCTTGGAAAGTGAAGTAAGGATTTTTCGGATTCCCTCATAGATTTCTTCCTGGTTCTTTTTGATTTCCTCAATATCTGTTTCGTAAATATTGCCGGTGGAATTGACACGCTTGGCAATTTGGTTTTCGCTGTTGGAGATGCTTTTCATTCTGAGTGTCAGCTCACGGAGTTCGGGCATATCCAATTTCACAACGTATCCGTCGATTACCATTTTGCGGATATAGGCACTCATGTTTTCAATGCCAGCATGCTCCATTTTCTTTTTTATCAGAGCTTGCTCTTTTTCATCTACAAAGAACTTTACCTGTATCGGTCGTTTGCGATTTCTGTTATCTGGCATAGGTGTTTCCCTCACTCATAACTGACAAAATCCTTTTCAACCAACTCATAATCGACCGATGATTGAAGCTGACCAAGCTGATCTTTCCAAGAATCAATATTGGTTCTCACCTTACAGAAACCAAGTGATTCGTAAACGTGCTGCGCTCTTGTGTTTGCTAAGTTGGTATCGAGGACGATTTTGGAATAGCCATTTCTGAATAGCCAACCGATCAGCATACTCAAAACCTTTCTTCCGACACCACGGTTCTGACAATCGGTTTCGCAGATCTTAATGCCGATTTCTGCAACACCGTCCGCTATGTTACGGTAATTGCACTCACCGATCAGACGGTCGCTTTCCTCAATGACCATGCAACCGTTGCCAAATCGTTCAATAATTTCTTCCTCGGTTGTTCCCAAGCCGTTAGGAAAGCCTGCGTGTGCCATCACAGCACCATCATTCCACCAAGCGGCAAGCTGCTTTGCATCCGCAACCTCGGCTTGACGGATGGTTAAGTTTTCATATTGGATTTTGGTCATTTCTTTTCTCCCATGAACAGCAAGTGATTGGTCATACCAAGCAGTTCCGGCTTTTCGCAGATGTAGAAGTGATAGCGAAGATACTGCGTATAGTCCTCGTCGCTCATTTCGTTGATCCTTGCCGCCAAAAGCTCGCTTGCTCCGTCGGATGCAACCTCGTGTAAGATGTTTATACCGCCATCTGCAAGAAGTTTTCTCGCAGCACCAACCGTATGGAACACAAACGGAAAGTCGTTGAGCTTGAATGTTTCCTTATCGTAATCACCGTTGCTGAAATAATTCACATCGTATCCGAACTCGGTAAGGAAAACAAAATCGTTGGAAATAAAAGCGAAGAAGATCTTGCCGCCGTCCTTGCAGACACGCTTTGCTTCGCTGATACATTTCTGTTTGTCCGCATCATTTTTCAAATGATAAAGCGGGCCGAACAGAAGGACAATATCAAACGACTTATCTGCATATCGAGAGAGGTCAAGGGCATTGCCTTGAACAAGATCGATTTTATCTTCGGGTGTCAGTTTCTTTTTGAATGCGGCAATATTGGCATCGGCAAGTTCAAGAGCCGAGACTTCATAACCCTTACGAGCAAAGTAGAGGCTGTATTCACCTGCACCTGCGCCAATGTCGAGTATCTTGTCGCCATCTTTCAAATATTTTTCTATGTAGTGAACGGTAGTCAAAAATTCAACTCGTGCGGCTTTGGAATGATTGAGCCTTGCATCCTCGTTGAATATATCGTAGGTTCTGTTTACACGTTCACTCTCATTTTCTATTTTTGCAAGTTGTTCAAAGTCCATTTTATTTATACCTCACGCTTTTCTCATATAAATTGATTTGCCATGTAAGACAAATCGCTCATTTTATTGATAAATCGCTTACCCTCATCGTTTTGAAGCATGAAAGAAACACCGCCTGCCATACCAAAAAGTTCAAACCGATTCAGCGTTTCCACATCCATTCCGAGGAACATCGTATTCCAAACGCTCAGCAAATCGCCATGTGATACTACAATGATACATTCATCATTACTTGCCATTATCTCGTCAAAAAGAGGTTTTAAGCGATTCCATTCGTCTCGTCTACTCTCAGCATCAGAAAACATCCTGTCATCAATGGTTTTCTCTTGAACCTCAATGTTCTCACGAAGCCACTGAACAGATTTGCCAACGCATTTACCTAAATTGCGCTCTCGAAGTTCCGTTCTAATGTTAGGTGTGATTCCCATATGCTTTGCGACAATTTCAGCGGTGTGCTTTGCTCGCAGAAGATCGGAAGCATACATAACAATTTTGTGACCGGATAACTGCTTCGCTAATTTCTGCCCTATTCTTTCAGCCTGTTCAATGCCTAATTCAGAAAGATCCCAATCTGTCCAAAACCCACCATACCATTTGTGTGGTGAATTGATTGCGTGTGCTGAATAGTAATAATCTGTTTCATATTGTTATACCTCACTTTCTCTCAAAGTCCATTCTTAATTCGGTGTTTGGTATACCGAGCTTTAGTCCAAAGGCTTGTACTCAGTAACAGATTTGAGATACGCCTCTGGGTTACCATTCAAAATCCTGCGCCAGCATGTATTGACGCGTGACAAATCTGCTCTCTAATTCTTTTTTCATAAATAAAATCCTTTCGTTTGCCATAGGCGGAAACCCACTACCTTTAGGTGGTGGGAGGAGCCTT
>ERZ827450.246-NODE-246-length-73628-cov-6.353649_pt1 | contig 73628 bp, 64 predicted proteins | sample MGYA00519773_ERZ827450 | MGnify/ENA primary metagenome ERZ827450 (study PRJEB31778, sample SAMEA3449306) | human gut metagenome | biome: human gut; feature: human-associated habitat; material: faeces | place: United Kingdom | collected 2010/2012 ...
AATTACATTTTTTTGAAGTAAACTTGTAACAGAAAAGAGAATAGAAAATGTTTTTACAATTTATTGAATGTCAAATCTAGTAAACCAATTTTAGGAAACTACAAATTAATCAGAATAGTCCTAGTGAGTGTAATAGTATCACGAGGATAAACAGGGGTGCTATATATTTTAGGACGAATATCAACGGTTTCAGTAATCCTAGTTTCAATTCTCCATTATTGGTTAATTCCGCTTCCAGTAAATGGCGGTCGAATCTCCATCCCACGTAAATGGAAATCAAGATTCCACCCACAGGCAGTAGTATGTTGGAACTAATGTAATCAAATATCCCGAAGATCGACAAGTTGCCGATATGGACTTCTTTTAACGGCCCAAAAGAAAGTGTGCATAAAATCCCGAAGATCGTGACAATTACCGTGGATATGACAGTCGCTTTGCGGCGGCTGATGTGTTTTTCTTCCACGAAAAAGGCAACGATTACTTCCAGAAGTGAAATAGAGGACGTGAGAGCGGCCATAGTTAGCAGGAGAAAGAAAAGAATCGCCCATAGTTGCCCGAAAGCCATGCTTTGGAACACTTGTGGCAACGTGAGGAATACAAGGCCCGGTCCGGAATCCGGTGCAATGTTGAAGGCGAACACGGCGGGAAATATGGCAATTCCTGCCAACACGGCAATCAACGTGTCTGCGCAAATCACTTGCAAGGATATAGAAGTCAGTTTTTCATCTTTTTTGATGTAAGAGGCGTAAGTCAAGAGAACACCCATGCCAATTGACAAGGAGAAAAAGGCTTGTCCCAGAGCAGAAAGTACTCCCTGCGAAGTAAGTTCTGAGAACTTGGGTAAGAAAAGAAATTTTATCCCTTCTATGGCCCCGTCCAGCGTACATGCCCGGATTCCGAGTATTACGATAAGCACGAAAAGGAGGGGCATCATGAGTTTGGTGTATCGTTCGATACCTTTTTTTACTCCTGCTAGCACGATAAACCCGGTGAGTGCCATGAACACGATTTGCCAGAACACGGGTTTATAGGGATTCGTGATAAAGTCCGAAAACATGGAATTCAAGTTAACATTGGTATCGGCATGAAAAGAGAAGGTGAAAGATTTAAAGACATATTCCAATGTCCATCCGGCAACCGTCCCGTAAAAGGAGAGAATCATCGTGGCTGCAAGAAGAACCAGTACCCCGAAATAACGCCAGGCTGTTTTGGGTTCCAGTCGGTCGAAGGTTCCGAAAGCGTTTCTTCCGGAATAGCGTCCTAGAGCAAATTCCGAAAGCATTACCGGTAATCCTATGGCTACCGTGAAAAATATGTATATCAGAAGAAAGGTACCCCCGCCATTATTCCCCACCTCGTAGGGAAATTTCCAGATATTTCCCAAGCCGACCGCAGAACCAGCTAGGGCAGCTATTGCCCCGAATTTAGAGCCAAAACTATCTCTCGTGTTGTGCATAAGAATAAAAGTTACAAGTTAGCAGGTTACAAGTTACAGGTTAAAATTGTAAAGTGCAAGTGAATTACGGTTTATGGGGATTTAAGGTTACGTTGGCTTGTAACCTGTAACTTTTTCGTCAGGACTTTTTTAAAGTTCCGGCGAAAAAAACGTATCTTTGCCCGAAAATAAATAAGCGATTCACATGCAAGAGAAAATTCTAATACTGGATTTCGGTTCACAGTACACGCAGTTGATAGCGAGACGCGTGCGGGAACTGAATGTCTATTGCGAGATTTACCCTTTTAATCACTACCCTGCACTTGACGCGTCCGTGAAAGGCGTGATCCTTTCGGGAAGTCCTTTTTCCGTGCGAGACGAGAAGGCCCCGCAACCGGATTTGTCTTCTATAAAAGGGAAATTACCGTTGCTGGGAGTATGTTACGGGGCTCAGTATTTGGCCCATTATTTTGGGGGTGAAGTTAAAGCCTCGAATAAGAGAGAGTACGGTCGGGCGAATTTATCATTTGTTGATAATTCCTGCCCGTTGTTCAAAAATATCAGCCAACATTCACAGGTGTGGATGTCTCACGGTGACACGATAGAGGTGTTACCCTCGCATTACACGGTGGTTGCCAGCACGTCTGACGTGGAGAATGCCGCTTACCGTGTCGGGGGAGAAGAAACTTTCGGTATTCAATTTCACCCGGAGGTGTACCACAGCACGGAAGGAACCGCTTTGTTGAAGAATTTCGTGGTGGACATCTGTGGTTGTAAACAGGACTGGACACCGGATTCTTTTATCGAAACTACGGTTGCCGAATTAAAGGAGAAGATTGGCGAAGACCGGGTGATTCTTGGTTTATCAGGGGGGGTAGATTCCACCGTTGCCGCTATGTTATTACACCGGGCTATCGGTAAGAATTTGACTTGTATTTTCGTGGACAATGGTTTGTTGCGGAAAAACGAATTCTCGGATGTACTTGAGAATTACAAGGAACTCGGCTTGAACGTGATCGGTGTGGATGCGGGAGATCTTTTCCTTTCCCGTTTGGCAGGTATCGAAGATCCCGAGAAGAAACGTAAGGTTATTGGAGCAACATTCGTGGACGTGTTCGACGAAGAGTCGCATAAAGTGAAAGATGCAAAATGGTTGGGGCAAGGTACGATTTACCCGGATGTGATTGAATCATCGTCAGTAAATGGACCGTCTCAGACCATCAAGTCACATCATAACGTGGGAGGTTTACCCGATTACATGAAACTGAAGATCGTGGAACCTTTACGTCTGTTATTCAAGGATGAAGTTCGTCGTGTGGGTAAGAGCCTCGGTTTAGCGGATAAGTTCTTAAAACGTCATCCTTTCCCGGGACCGGGTTTGGCTATCCGTATTTTGGGTGAAATCACGAAAGAGAAAGTGAGATTATTGCAGGAGGCTGACTACATTTATATTTCCATGCTTCAAGAAGAAGGTCTGTACGATAAAGTATGGCAAGCTGGAACCATCTTGCTGCCGATTAAGAGTGTCGGGGTAATGGGAGACGAGCGTACTTACGAAAGTGTGGTAGCCCTGCGTGCCGTGGAGTCAACGGACGGGATGACAGCCGATTGGTGTCACCTGCCATACGAATTCTTGGCAAAAGTGTCTAACAAGATTATTAATAACGTCCGGGGAATTAACCGCGTTGTTTATGACATCAGCTCAAAACCACCAGCCACGATTGAGTGGGAATAGAGGGGAAATTTAGATTGTAAAATTTAGGATTTAGAATAAAAAGAGCGTTCAACAGGTTTAAAGTTGAACGCTCTTTTTGTAAAACACTAAGAAATACTTTAAGCAGAAAAGATCGGAAGCATATTTTATTCCCGAAGGAAAGTTCCTGTATAAGTCAACCAACTTCATATTTTTGTTCGTTCTTGCGACATATGTATGTATTGATTAATAGATGATTAAGAAATAAATAACTCATCATGTGATTTTTTTTTTGAAAAAAGTGGCATTTTCTTATTACACCAAACGGGGTGGTTCCCGTTTTGGTATTAAAAGCACGAAAATGACATTGAAAACAAGAGAATATATCGTACAGTTAATTGTCCGCCAAGTACAGGGGATATTGGACGATGAGGGGCAAAGAGAGTTACTCGAATGGCGGGAAAGTTCCCCCGAGAATGAGGTCCTTTTTCAAAGAATGACTTCCCGAGTTCATTTTGAAGAGAGTTTGAAGGTCTGCGAGATGACAAACGAAGATATGGAAAACGAATGGAAGTTGATCCGTGGGAAAACGATAGGAAGTTACCGTTTGGTCTTAAAACGGTTGCTACCGTATGCGGCGATACTGGTTGTGGCCCTGTTGGTTGGAGGAATCTGGGTGTTGGGAGAGAGGGATTCCTTGTTACCCGATGATTCTTTGGTGGCTAAAGCCCACCGGGTAAAGAAAATCGAACCACAAGCGATATTGGTTATGGGGGACGGGACCACGATTAATTTGAAGGATTCCGTTTCACTGGCCGCATTGGTGTCCATGAAGATGGCTCTTTCTGCAGATGAAGACGTGTTGACTTACACGAAAGGAAGTGTTGATACGGTTATCGAGTATCACACGATGAAGATACCACGGGGAGGGGAATATGTGTTGGTATTGTCCGATGGAACGACGGTTTATCTGAATGCGGAATCGGAGTTGATGTATCCGGTCAAATTCAGAGGGAATGACAGGCGGGTTTTTTTGAAAGGAGAGGCTTATTTTGACGTGAAAAGAGACACGAGTAAACCTTTTATTGTGGAGGCTAATTCATTAGACGTACGGGTTCTAGGAACGGAATTCGGAGTACGTGCTTACCAGGACGAGACATGTATTCGGACCACGCTCAAAAAGGGAAAAGTGAGCGTGGAAAACAAAGGGAGTGGAATAGTTCTTACCCCGGGTATGCAGGCCTCTTTTGACAAGGAAACGTCAAAGATGGACGTGCAGGAGGTAAACGTGAATTTGTTCTTGGCTTGGAAGGACGGGCGGTTAGTGTTTGATAATTGTTCACTGGAAAATATTCTGAAGGATTTAGGGAAATGGTACGATTTCGACGTTCGTTATGAACGGGAAGATGCTCGGTTAATACCGTTTTCCCTGAATATAAAGAAACACGATGCTTTTGCCGAGGTCCTTCACCTGCTTGAAGACACGGGATGTGTGGAATTTGATATAGAGGATAATATAGTTATTGTAAAATAAAAAGTAGCGCGGGAACGCTACTTTATATCTCCCTCTGGGTAAACAGGGGGCGAATAGTTATAAATTTGATTTACAAAGTTATGAAGAAAAATTGTAATCTTGTAAGGAAGAGGTGTTTTTTATTTTTCCTTTTCCTGGTTTTTACTACACCTTTTTGTCAGCGAGTCTACTCGCAAGAAATGAAGTTATCATTCAGTTTGAAGAACGCTACCTTGAAGGATGTTATTAACGAGATCAAGCGAGTGTCCGTTTACGATTTCGTGTATAGCGATCCTCAACTGAAGTCTTTCCGGCAACGGGATGTTGCTTTTAAAGATGCAACAATTCGGCAGGTGCTGGACGATTGCCTGAAAGACACGGAACTAGAGTACACCATTAACGGAAACACGATTGTGCTTAAACTGAAAAGTACAAAAGTTGATGACGAGAGCTTGAAATACGTTTCCGGTGTAGTCACTGATGCCTCGGGGAATCCTTTACCGGGAGCCACCTTGCTCATCAAGGGGACGACCACGGGAATGGCTACGAATGCCAATGGTGAGTACAAGATCGGTGTTCCGAAAAACGGGGAATGTACGTTGATTTTTTCATTTATGGGAATGAAAACCCAATATGTAAAAGTTGGTAACAAGACTAAGATTGACGTGAAGATGGAAGAGGATTTAACCGAGGTGGAGGAAGTGGTGGTTACCGGGTATCAGAATATTGATAAGAGGCATCTGACCAGTGCGGTAAGTTCCGTTAAAGCGTCGGATATATTAACACCCGGTATGACGAGTATTGATCAAGCGTTGGAAGGAAGGATTCCGGAACTTGTGTTGATGAGTAATTCGGGTGAAGTGGGAGCTACTCCTAGAATACGGGTGAGAGGTACTTCCACGTTGTTAGGTAACCGGGAGCCATTGTGGGTATTGGATGGTTTTATTATGCATGATCCGGTCAACGTGAGTAATGATGATTTGAATAACCCAGACTATATCAATATCATCGGTAATGCTATCGCTGGGATAAACCCGCAGGACATCGAACGTATCGACGTGTTGAAAGATGCTTCTGCCACGGCTCTTTACGGAACGAGAGCTGCCAACGGGGTGATCGTGGTGACGACTAAAAAAGGAGCCATCGGACCGGCTCGTTTTTCTTACAACCATTCTTCTAAATATACCCGTCGTCCCCGTTATACGGACCGAAATATCAACCTGATGAATTCGCAGCAGCGGGTGCAATTTGGAAAGGAATTGTCGGATTTGCACTATCAATTCCCGTCAGATATGACCATGGTCGGTTACGAAGGAGCTTTGAATAGCTATTATAAAGGGTTATCCACGTATGATGAGTTCGTAGAAAACGTGAAGTGGTACGAGACAGTGAATACGGATTGGTTTGACATCTTGACTCGTGATACCTATTCTCATGATCACACGTTCGGGGTGTCGGGAGGTAACAATGATATTCGTTATTACGTGTCTGTCGGTTATAACAGAGAAAACGGGGTATCTAAAACTACGTACACGGATCGCTACACGGCCCGTGTGAATTTGGATATGACCTTTTCAAAGATGATCAAGGCTAATTTCTCCATGAACGGGAATGTTCAGAAAAAAAATCACTTGATGAGCGAGATTGATGCCATGGATTATGCTTATAATACGACACGTGCGCTACCTTGTTTTAATCCTGACGGATCACTTTATTACTATGACAAAGTGGCTTACGGGGGGGTAAACAAGTATAGTAACAAGTTTAGATATAATATTTTGAATGAAATTGAAAATAGTTCTAACGAGTACGATGGGAACACGATCGGGGCGATGCTTGATGTTAAAATAACTCCTTTCACGGGATTGGATATATCGATTTCCGGAAATTATAACAGGAGTGGTACATTGCAGGAGCAATGGTGGGGAGAAAAGACGAATTACGTGGCTCGTTGGAAAAATTCCGAATACGAAGAGTTGCCCATGACCGGGACTGTTGGTTCTTGTTATTTACCTTACGGGGGGATTTTAAAGACTACGAATTCTATCACGGAAGGGTATACTTTCCGTACTCAAGTGGATTATCGTAAATTATTCGGGGAGAATCAACAGCATATGATGATGTTGATGGGGGGATTTGAGTTGAACGGAAATACAACTCGACAGATTAGCGATGAAAACCGAGGTTTTGTGAAAGATCGGGGATTGCAGTTTATAGATGAATTACAGAATTTAGATGATTATCCCAAATATAAAGAATGGTTGAATCAGAATCATCGTTCCATCGGTCACGGGATTTCTCACCAGATTTCCGGGTATTTCGTGTTAAGTTATAGTTATAGGAATCACTTTACGTTGAACGTGAACGGGCGCTTTGATGCATCGAATAAATTTGGTAGTCGTAGTAATGAACGCTTTTTGCCGGTATGGTCGGTATCCGGGAGTTGGAATCTGCAGGAAAATATATTGAGAAATGTAGAGTTTATCAGTGAGCTTCGTTTGAGAGGATCTTTCGGTATCCAAGGAAACATGTTGGAGGATCAAAGTCCGAATTTGATTATTAAACAGGGGACAATAGATCCTATATATAACGAGAACGTGTCTTCAATTGCACGGTATCCGAATCCTAATTTACGTTGGGAAGAAACACAACAACTGGACGGAGGGCTTGAAGTGGGCTTTTTTAAATCCCGGTTAAGTATGGAGTTTTCTGTTTATTCCAAAAAGACAACGGATTGCTTTACAACCGTGAGAGTGTCTTCCGTGAACGGTGTTAGTGGGCATTCTTATATTATGAATGGCGGAGACTTGAATAATAGCGGGTATTCCATTTCTTTATCGGCTACACCTGTAAAAACAAAAGATTTTCAATGGAAATTCTCCACGTATTATTCCGGGAATTTCAACAAGGTGAAAACCGGATCGGTAGAAAATTATACTTTAGCTGATTATCTGAATGGAACGGCGTTGGTTGACGGAATTGCTGTTGGTAGTTTTTATTCATACAAGTTTTTGGGATTGAATCCTTCCAACGGGACTCCGATGTTTGATGATTACAATGATCGTCAGCATTTGTTGAAATACAAGACGTTGGAGGAAACGGTTTTAATGACGATGAAAAAAAGTGGGCAAAGAGACCCGATTTTCAGTGGTAATTTCTCCAATAGTTTCACGTATAAGAATTTGTCTTTATCCATGAACCTATCTTACAGTATCGGGTCAAAAGTAAGATTATTCCCGTTATATTCTCCCGTGCTTTCGGGTGTAAGTTCGGAAATGAATGTCAGGAAAGAGTTTTTGAATCGTTGGATGGCTCCCGGAGATGAATCGTATACGAATATTCCGGTTATTATGAGTCCGGCAGATCCCGAGTACATGAAATATATATCCCATTTTTCCGGGACTCAGGTATCTATATCTCATATTCAGAATTTCGCTAGTAATGTTTGGAATATGTATGACAATTCTGATCTGCGGGTGGTGAGCGGCAGTTATTTGAAATGCTCTTCCATGACATTACGTTATAATATTGCTCCGGAATGGTTAAAGAAAACACCATTTTCTAATTTGTCGCTTAGTTTGAATGCGTTGAATTTATTCACCATATCAGCTAAAGAACTAAAGGGACAGGACCCGTCTCAAGCGGGGTTTGCAAAACCGAATTTGTCCGTGCGTCCTTCCTACACGTTTCAGTTTAATGTAACATTTTAATGTATATGAAGATGAGAGGTATTATTTATATTGTTATTTTAATCCTACTTTCCAGTTGTGGGAATTTTCTTGACGAGTATTCGCAAGATCTGGTTGTCCCGAAAACGGTGTCGGATTTAAATGAAGTTCTGTTAGGGAACGGGTATATTCCTTCTTCGGAGATTGAATATCTAAGAAGTGGTTCCATCGGTTGGCAACTCAATATATTGGATGATGATATTAATACCGTGATTGCTTATAATGCGGTAAAAGGAAGAACAGAAATGGATCAGGTGTATTACGGGTATACAACTTGGCAGATGGAAGTCGGCAGAAATTACACCGGTGATAATTTGTCCGGTGATAATGGTAACTGGGATGCTTTGTATCAGCGAATCAATTCCATGAATATTATTTTGCATGAGCTGGGCAACGTGAGTCAGAATACGGAACAGGAGGTAAAGGATGCTATCCGAGTACAGGGAGAGTGTTATTTTCTGCGGGCTCAATTTTACCTGATGTTGGTAAATCTGTACGCAAAAGCATATGATCCGGACAATGCTGCCACGGAACCCGGTGTTCCTCTGAAATTGACGTACTATGTGGAACATGATAAAGAGAAAGAGACTCAATTTGACCGTACCTCGGTAGCTAAGGTGTACGAGCAGATTGTAAAAGATTTGAAAGAAGCAGTACGTTGTTTCACGGAAAGCCCGCAAACGAAAAGTTTCTACCGTGCATCAGAGGATGCAGCTTTGTTACTGTTAAGTCGGGTGTATTTGTATATGCAAGATTGGGAAAATGCAAAAAGTACGGCAGAAAAGTTATTGGCCCAAAACGGGGCGTTATTGGATTATAGCAGTATTGCGGAAAATACGGAGGGGTATGCTATATCGGAGAAAAGTCCGGAGTTATTGTTTTCTCAAGGTCCTTTGAATTTGCAGTGTGAATTTTCGGGTAGTGGGGGTGATTTTTGTGTATCGAATGATTTGTATAAACTATATGATGAAAATGATTATCGGCAAACCATTTATTTTACCCGTTCGACGCAAAGTGATAGCTTGGGTTTAAATCGTAAGTATCAGATGGGGAAACATCGTTCTTATGTTTCGGATATTTTCACGTTACGCACCGCAGAAGGTTATTTAAATGCAGCGGAAGCTTGTGCCATGTTGGGAGATGCTGGGGCGGCTTCTGGTTGGTTGAATCGATTACGGGGTAAACGAATTAAAGATTACGAGGATGTGGTATATACTGCCGATGAAATTATCGAGCAGGTACGTGTCGAGAGAAGAAAGGAACTTTGTTTGGAAGGTCATCGTTGGTTGGATCTGAGAAGATATGCCGTGTGTAAGAAGAGTCCGTTTAAAAAGATTATAGAACGAGTGTATGCGCTTTATGATTGGGATGGAAGAAGTGTATTTAAATACGCGGAAGTTTATCAGTTGAATGTAGATGATCCGGCATATGTTTTCGCTATTCCTAAAGCCGTACTGGAGTTTGATAAAGATATGCCTGATAATATCCGGGAAGATCGGGAGTATGTTAGATTGATGTATAGAAATAATGAATAAGTTATGAGAAATGCAATATATTTAATTTTGGCACTTTTGATCTTGGGGTGCGAAAAGGAGAATGGATTAACTTCCCAAATCGAGCTTGAAAATTTGTACGAAATTAAAGATGATCCTTCGGATCCGATAAAGCATCGTGTGTATGAAATATATGATAGATACGGGGTTCCGGTTTATTTTAACGATACGATCGGGAAAATCTTTGTCAAAAGGGATGTGACAGGGAAAGATGTGTATCGTTACGAGACATTGGATTTAGCTTGGGGATTTACATCATACAACCGCCTCACGTATACTTACGAGTACATGACAGATCCAGAAGAACAATTAAAGGCTTTGGGAATTATTGAAGATTATTTAAAGTTAGCAGCAAAACCTCTTTGGCCGTTTAATTTTTTTGTGACCAAGTCCGCAAAAACAATTGATACTCAAGATCAAGAGAAAATTTACGAAAAAGGGAGTTACACGATTAATTATCGGACAGTGTTGATGACCGGAGATTGGACTGATTCTCAAATAATCACTTTACCGGAGACAATGATGAAAGAAATGGTTAAGAGTAAGATTATGAATTACACGGATTTATTAGCCGCTTTTAATGATGTGTCGGATAAAGTCTGGTATGGTCCCATGTGGAGCGAGCTTGATCCTCATTGGTATGATTACGTGGATGGAACAACTTGGCCCAGGTATTATTTCAGCCCTGCTGCGTTGTCTGACAGTTGGTTTGGATGTAATGAGATGGCCCCCGAAGAATTAGCTGAATTCAGAGCTGCTGTACGGGCCGCAATCGGACAATTCGGTTTTGTCAGTGCTGGTAGATTTGTTTCAGTAATGTCTCCGGATAATACAGAAGATGATCTAAACGGTTATATCACCGAGATATTGCAACATTCAAAAGAAGAATTCGAGCAATTATGGGGTGATTCTCCTTTGGTCATGAAAAAATACGAGATTCTATGTAAAATTATCACCGATGAACTAGGTGTAGAATTGTAAAAACATGAAAGTATGAAAAAGATAATTATAATTTTACTGGGTGTTATTGTGTATTGTGCTTGCCAGAATGATGATAAACGTGATTGGATTCAGCCGGAAATTAGTTTTTCTAATTTTCAAGATGCACGAGATATGAACACGTATAAATGCATTACAATCGGGGGACAGACTTGGATGGCAGAAAACCTAAAATACCGTTTACCACAGGGCACTTTGGACGGATGTTACACTTATGAAGAGGAAAACATTAGATCACAGGATATCCGTGTGAATAGCCAATCGTGGGCTGATTCCGTGCGTGCGGGTATTGACAGGGGTGAATTTGAGGGAACGGTGGGTTTCTTTACTTTGGCACAATTACTTGAAATGTGGATGGAATCATATACTCCGGAAAATTGTCTTTCAAATTTTGAAGCGTATTACGGTACTTCCTTTCCAGAAGCGACAGCTTCTTTGAAACGGATGTATAATAATCTTTATCCGGCTGCAATCTTGGAAGTTGCGAACCAGCGTCTCGCCAAAGCCGAGAGTACGAATGGACAGTATTCGAAGAAATTTGGTTTTTTATACACGTATGAGGGGGCTTTGAAAGCTGTACCGGAAGGTTGGAGACTTCCTACCGATGATGATTGGAAGAAATTGGAAGCAACACTGGGAATGTCGGTTTCTCAGATCGGAATGCTGGATGAATGGAGGGGAAATTACGAGGGGAATTTATTGAAGGTTGGGAAAGACGGGATCGGCTTTGACGTTGTTTACGCCGGGGGAAGGTTGTATGGAGCGTATATGTACGGAGGATCTTTCTATAATAGAGATGTTAATGCTTATTTTTGGTCATCGACGCATAAAGTGGAACGTGATACGGTCGATTTGGGGATTACCAGGGTGTTTTTCTTGAAAGAGGACCGGATTATGCGTGGGACCTCGGATTTGGCTGCAGCATATAGTGTTCGTTGTATTAAAGAATAAAATGTAAAAAGAAATCACATGAAAAAACTTGTTATTGTATTAAATCTTGTATGTATGTTTGCTTTGGGTAGTTTCGCCCAAAGTATGTACGGGGATGCCGTGAAGGCAGATGTAAAAATGAAGTATGTTTATTCTTTTGAGGAAGCGTTGAAAAGAGCGAAAGAGGAACATAAATTGATATTTTTCAATTGTTTTGCCGATTGGGCAATTCCTTGTCATTCGATGAATAAGCTTGTGTTTAGCGATCAAGAGTTTGCCGATTGGATGGATAAACATTTCGTGAATTTTTTTATTGACGTAACCAGCCGGGAAGGAAGGCCGTTGGCAGAAAAATATCGTATCAGGTTTCAAGCTCATTATTTGGTTCTAGATGAAAATGGCCAAATCGTGCATCGGATTGTGGGAGGGTATCAGATCCCGGAATTCAAGGCGATTTTAGAGAAGGCATTAAATCCCAAAACATCGTTCGCTGGAATGAACAAGAGATATGAGGCGGGAGAACGGAGTGTTAAATTTTTGAGTGATTATGCCGATATATTAAGTGTTGCAGATCAAGATGGTGAGGTGTATGCAAAGATCATCGAAGAACTTTTCAACAAGTTGAAAAAGAAGGAATGGTCTAAAAAAGAGTATTGGAAATTTTTTACCCGTCAGTTAAAGAGTGTAAATGATGAGATGTTTAAATACATGGTTGAAAACAAAGCTGATTTTGTGAAATCCAATGGTGCAGAAAAAGTAGATCGAATTATTGCCGGTTTATATTTTCAGGAAATTTATCCTTATGCCAGCGGAAAAAAGGCTTATGATGGAGAGGAGTTGTTGAATATTTATCTTGATATGCAAAAAGCCGGAATCACAGAGAATCATCACGTCTATCCCCTGTATGAAATTGCAAGGTATCGGGGTGAGGGGCAATTTGACAAGATGATGGATGTTTTTGAGCATAAACTGGATTCACTACCGGAGCAGACGTTGGCTGCTTTAGATTTAACTTTACCGGAAATAAAAGAGCTGGACAAGAAAGAACAGGAACGAGTGGTCACGTATTTAAAGCAACGGGCTGAAACTTCTGGGGCGAAGAAATTTTATCTGGCCGCTATAAATGATATGGTAAATACAGATGGGATAAAATTTGAGGAATCTTCTTTTGAGGAAGCTTTGAAAAAAGCCAAGGATCAAGGCAAACTTCTTTTTATGGATTGTTATACCACGTGGTGTGGACCTTGTAAAATGATGAGCAATCAAGTGTTTAAGCAAAAGTTTATTGGTGATTTCTTTAACCAGAATCTAGTGAGCCTGAAAATGGATATGGAGAAAGGGGAAGGAATAGATTTACAGAAAAAATTTGATGTCAACGCTTTCCCGACCATGTTTTTATTGAATGGTGATGGAAATATTATCTACAAAATTCTGGGAGGTCGAGACCCACGTGCGTTCATGGAGGCAATACAAAGGGGTATGAAGCAAAGCACACCTTATTATATTTTGAAAAGTAAATACGAGACAGGGGATAGATCGGTGAAGTTGATGGCAGATTATTTTCAGACAATGTCTGATGCCGGAGAACTTAAGAATGTGGATGGTGAGGTTAAATCTTATTTGGCAACGTTGAAAGTTCCAGAATCATATAGTGTATCGGCTTGGACTTTGTATGACAATTTTGTGAATCGTGTTTCTGATGCAGAATTTAAGTTTTTGGTCAATAACCGGAAAGAGTTCGCTAAGCAGGTAGGTGATAGCACAGTAGATAAAAAGATTGAGAGAGTTGTTTTTCCCATGGTTATCGATTATTTGAAAGGCACTGTTTCGAAAGAGAGTATGGATCAAGTTTGGAAGCTTGTAAATTCTGCGCAGTTCTCTCCGGAGTATTCTTTGACATTATTGCATAAAATTATTTCTATGTATGATAAGAAGGAATACGACAAGATGTTGGATTTTTACGAGAAAACAGTGACGTCAAATCAAGATGCAAAGGTTCGTTTGAATTTGGATGTAATACTTCATCGTTTAGTAAAAAATGCTTCATCGGAACACAAAGCAAGAGCAATTGCTTATGCAAAGAAATCAATGGAAAATGCCAAACCTGGAGCTCAAGGGAGCTATAAGGCGTTGATAGAAGCGTTATCAGAATAAAGCATGAATATGAAAAAAGTATTGTTTGTTTTTTTTATAACGGTACCACTAATTTTAACTGGAGCAATATCTATAACGACAGTAAAATATGGTAATTGGGAATATGTAAATTTTTCGAAACAACAAAAATATAATGATTGGTGCGTGTATACAGTAATGTCTATATATAAATCTATATTTGCTCCATGTGATTATGCAGACCATTATAGAACATTTCGTAAACAGGATGTCAATCCTCTTAATTCTTGTTGTTATCCCCTGAATCATAATATATGTGGTGGTGTGCCAGCTGATATTCTGCTACCTTTTTGGACACAAGAATTTTCTGAAAATTATTGGAGAACTTGGGATAATGTTATGAATATTTTTGATGACGAAAAAAGTAGTTATTGTAAAGACCTTCCTCGGATAGGAGTTTTAGATCTTCGGGCGATGGGGGCCACTTACCATGCTGTTTTACTTTTTTACGTGGAGGTTAGTACTTCTAGTATTGGGGTAAAGGAGTTTTGGGTATACTATCAAGATCCATGGATCGGTTCATATCGAAGTGTATGTAATCCTCTTAGTTTTTATGCGATTAGTAATTAATAAAATGAAGTGAAATGAAAAACAATCTTGTTTTATTATTAATATTGTTCTTGGTAGTATCCTGTACAAATAAAACAACAGACTCAGGAGGAAGTCTGTTTTCAGGGATTACACGAGCTTTGACGAGTGAAGAACTATCAGTTATTGAAAGTATAAAAAAAGAATTTAAAGAACAGGTAAATAGAGAAAGTTCTCGTTCTTTTACTCCACTTGGATTAATGAGAAAAAATCTAAGTGAATTAGATAATTTCAAATTATCGACTCTTCCTTTTTATAATTTTGACGTGGAAAAATTTTATGCAAATCCTTCTCCAGAAAGACTAATGGAATGTATGATTCCTTCTGATAAAGTTAATGTTTTTGCGGAACGAGATGGAAATTTGAAATTTTGTTTTTCTATAAGGAAAGAGAATGATAAATGGACATTTGATGAATATATCGAGAATTGGGGTAACATCATCTCTTGGCTTCCTGATTCATTAAAGAAAGCAGATTCTCCTCAATGCAAAATTTTTATTCATGGAAGTAGAGAATATTTGACTTATAAAAGAAATGGTAATAATCTTTATTTTCGTATAACAGGAGAATATATTCCTACTGAAACTTTATGTGAACAATTTGTTGATGAATATAATCAATGGCTTAAAAACATACAGTTTATCAAAGCACATCCAGAAACGTTTAAATAATATTTACTAAGAGTTTTATTTAGAGTTCTCCTGTGGAATCCATTTGAATTTCACGGGAGAATTTTTAGTATTTATCTTTATATACTGATTCCTGTGGTTAAAATAATTTGTAGAAGATATTTTAATCTTTCTCTCATGTAATGATTCGCATTATTTTTGTGTTTCTTTACGGTATTGATAGTGATATTCATTTGTAGAGAAATTTCTTCATGGCTTTTCCCCTGCAAGCTGAGTAAATACACTTCTTTACAAGCGGGTGGGAGTTCATTAAATACGGTGCGTAAGGCTTGGAATATTTCGGATTCCAGCATATTATCCAGAAATGATTTCTCTTCCGTATTTTCGGAGATAACGTGTTTAACGTATTTTTGGGCAACTTCTTGATGACGAATCAAGTCGATACAAGCGTTTTGTACAACTTTGTACAGAAAGGCTTTTGCCTCATTTTCATCTTTAAATTGTTGTATTTTTTCCCATAAACGCACAAATGCATCTTGAACGATATCAGAAATAATTGATTGATTATTAATGTATTTTATAGCAAAATAGCGTAAGGGGACCACATACTTCTCATATAAATAGCGAAAAGTTTTTTCTTTGTCTTTGTCGGGTAAATGTGATACGAAACTATTCTGCATATCTATTATTGAATTCTTTTAAAGTGTCAAATTAACAAGGAGTTAGGCGATTGTTTTTTATATCATAAATGGAACGTTTAATGATTGACATTCTTTGAGATAGATTATAATTTGCAAAAATAGACTTTGATAACTGCTGTGTATTGAAAATGAAAATATTAAACAAAAATTAGATTCCTTCAAAAATATCAATAAATAGACTATATTTGTAATATGTTTAAACGTTCGTTTTTTCACATCCTCACTTGTCGGTATTAAATTAAAAGAGATCTATCACAGAATAAGTCGTAATACAAGAGAAAACATACCCATTATTCGTAGAATAATCGAAGCTCATACAGAGCTTATACAATGGGGAATGGATGAGCAAAAGATGATCTCTGAAAAAGCAACGAATAGGGGGTATGTTTTCCTTAGGAACTCGGATATATTACATCTAATTCTGGGTTTGTGAGTATTAAAATTCCATATTTTAGATGAGAAAAGCAGTTTTTTCCTATTTTTGCGGGAATTCATACTGAAAAGATAATACAAAAATGTACGAAGCAATCATAGAAAAAATAAAAGAGAGACTTACTGGTCGGGAATTGAGTGCGGTCATCATACCTCATATTTCACCGGACGGGGATGCTGCCGGATCATGTTCCGCCTTGTGGCAAGTGTTGGATAAGGTTGGTATTCAGGCACAGTTGATGACGTGCGACTATATTCCGGATTATTTAAAATGGTTGAAGCGTATTCCGGATGCAATATCTTTTCAGAATCGTCCCAAAGAGTGTAAACAGTGGTTACATAAAGCAGACATATTATTTATGCTGGATCACAATACCGTGGCTCGCGAGGGAGATTTGGAACCTTTCGTGAAGGAATTTGAAGGAGAGGTGATTATGATCGATCACCATCCGGACCCAGATGATGTAACGTACCGGATTTCGGACACGAGTGTTTCTTCCACGTGCGAGTTGCTTTATAATGTGGTCACTGAGATATGGGGTAAAGAGGTGATCGACACGGATATAGCGAATGCTATCTATGCCGGAATTTCAACTGATACGGGGGGACTAAGCCATAATTCTTCCCATCCGGAGACTTATAGAGTGATCGCTGATTTGTTGGCCTTGGGGTTGAATAAGGATTATGTACACGAACAGCTTTATCAGCGAAATACGCTTTCCCGCTTGCGCCTGACGGGAAATTGCCTGTTGAATAAGCTGTCGATTGACGAGCATTTTCCGGTAGCCACGATTCCGATCACGTTTCAGGAATTGGAATTATACAATTATAAAGATGGGGATCTAGAAGGATTAGTAAACATTCCCTTGTCTATCGAGGAAGTACTGGTTTCTGTTCAAATTACCGAGCGTAAAGATAAAGTGAAGTTATCCTTCCGGTCAAAGGGGAATATACCAGTGAACCTATGGGCAAAAGAGTTCTTCAATGGTGGGGGACATTTAAATGCTGCCGGGGGACAAATGCCATTGCCGTTGGATGATGTGGTGAAGAAGGTGAGGGATACGGCGGAATGGTTCTTTAAGCAATTGAAAGTTGAAAATTGAGAAAGGACAATTATTGCTTTACGAGAACTAGGAAAAGATATATTTAATTGATTTGTTATGCCATTTTTAAGATTTCATGCAGTAGAAAAAAGTAGATTGGACTTGGTAGGTGAACGATTGATCTCGGAGATTGTTCGCACCTTGGGATGTCCGAGAGAAACAGTCGTGCTGGAAGTGATGAATTCCTCTTTTATTTCGGGAGAAAATCCGTCACCCGCTTATCCTTTCGTGAAAGTGGAGTATTTTAAGCGTCCGCTGGAACAGCAAAATGTGGTGGCCAAGATTATCTTCGAGTGTCTGAAAGAGATCGGATACCCAGAAAGTGATGTCTATTTTTCTTTCTTGGAAAAGGATTGTTACTACGAGAATGGGGAAGTGATAAAGTAAAGATTACAAGATAAAAATAGAAAAAGCGGTAATATTTTAGCAGATATTACCGCTTTTTTCAATAATAATAATTAAGTTTGTGCATAGTATAAAATGCAACGACTATGACGGAAGTAAGTGAATTAGTAGCTCTCTTGAGCAAGGCGGAAAGAGGGTACACCAAAGTTTTAAATCGCAGTTTCCAGAATGCCGGGTATGATCTTAGCCGGGAGCAATATGAACTTTTGGAAGTGTTGTGGGAACGGGATCACGTGAACCAGCAAAACATTTCCAAACGTCTTCAGAAGGATAAATACAATGTCACGAAGCTGTTGAATACCTTGCAAAAGAGAGGTTACGTGCAACGGAAGATTGACAAGGAGGACAAGCGGAGTAATTTCGTGGTGTTAACTGAAAAAGGGGTGGATTCCCGTCATGTGTTGCGTCAGATCGTGGAACAGGTTCACACGGATATAAGTTTTACTTTATCACCGCAGGAATTGAAGTCTGCGATATGGGTGTTGAATAAGTTGAATTTGTAACAAATCTCCTACGGAGAGTTGCAGGTTGAAATTTGAAATCATAAATCTAAAATTGTAAATCATAAATTGTTATGGGAGTTTTTGAAGGATTAAAACCAGAGGCAGTTTGGGGATATTTTGAAGAAATATGTCAGGTTCCCAGACCGTCAAAGAAAGAAGGTAAAATTATCGCTTATTTATTGGATTGGGCAAAGAAACACAATCTGGAGGCAAAACGGGATGATGCAGGTAACGTGTTGATTAAGAAACCTGCAACCAAAGGAAAAGAAAATACACCGACCGTGATTTTGCAGGCCCATATGGATATGGTTTGCGAGAAAAATTCTGACACGGTACATGATTTTGATAAAGATCCGATACAGCCTTACGTGGATGGAGAATGGGTACGTGCTAAAGGAACTACTCTTGGTGCTGATGATGGGATTGGTATGGCCGCTCAAATGGCCGTGTTAACTTCTACCGATATTGCACACGGACCGATCGAATGTTTGTTTACCGTGGATGAAGAAACCGGGTTAACGGGGGCTTTTGCTCTACAACCGGGATTCCTGAGTGGGAATATACTTTTGAATTTGGATTCAGAGGATGAAGGTGAGATGTTTATCGGTTGTGCTGGAGGTATTGATACCGTGATTAACATGGGGTACAAGACTGAGAAGACCCCGGCCGGGGCTTTTGCCGTGAAAATTCAGGTGAAAGGGCTCCAAGGTGGACACTCTGGTGATGATATTAATAAAGGCAGGGGAAATGCCATCAAGATTCTGAACCGCTTTTTGTGGGATTTGAATGCAAAATACGGGATCCGTGTTTCCGTGCTTGAAGGTGGTAACTTACGGAACGCTATTGCCCGCGAATCATTTGCCGTGATCACGTTCCCCGAACAACACAAGGAAAGTGTAAGGGTTGATTTTAATATATATAGTGCCGAGATGGAAAACGTGTGGAAAATCACGGAGCCTGGTCTACAGTTAGCTTTGGAATCAACGGACGTACCGGGAGAAGTGTTGACCCAAGAGTCAACAAATGCTCTTGTAAATGCATTGTACGCTTGTCCTCACGGGGTTTTCTCCATGAGTTACCGTATGCCGGGATTGGTTGAAACATCAACAAATCTGGCTGCTGTTAGATTCAACGAGCCGAATAATATCTTGATCACGACTTCACAACGGAGTGACGTGAATTCAGAGAAATTTAATATTGCTAACATGGTAGAATCCGTGTTCACGCTGGCAGGTGCCAAGGTTGAACATGGTGAAGGATACCCGGGTTGGGCTCCAAATCCGGATTCTCCCGTGGTAAAAGTTGCCGTGGATTCTTACAAACGTCTATTCGGTAAAGAGCCGATCGTGCGGTCTATCCATGCCGGATTGGAGTGCGGTTTGTTCCTGGAGAAATACCCGAATATGGATATGGTTTCCTTCGGACCGACCTTGAGAGGTGTTCATTCCCCAGATGAAAAGATCAATATCAAGACGGTAGAGATGTGGTGGAGCCATTTGGTGGATATATTACAAAACCTATAAAATTTTTGATTTATGATTTACGATTGATGAAGTTATGAGTCGTAGATCATAAATCTTAAATCAAAATAACTTATGGAGACTTCAAGAAAATTGGCAAAATATGATCGGTTGTATGATCAAATCAAGCAGTATATCCAAACGACAGAAGATATATGGGCCCGGTTGGCAACAATGGAGGCTGTGTTGCATCATAAGATGCAGTCTTTTTTCTGGACGGGGGTGTACGTGCTGATCGATGGGGATTTAATTGTACGCTCCTACCAGGGGCCGGTGGCTTGTCAAAAACTCCGAAATGGGGGAGTATGCTGGGCTGCTATCAACTCCGGAGATACGGTTATCGTGGATAATGTAGAGGAATTTCCGGGGCATATTGCTTGTAATGCCGCCTCGAAAAGTGAAATTGTCATTCCTTTGCGGGATCCCGAAGGACGTATTTTTGGCTGTCTAGACGTGGATAGTGACCAATTAGGGGCTTTTGACAGGGAAGATGAAGCAGGTTTGAAGAAAATTTTGTCTCTTCTTTATCAATCAGATAGCATGAAATGATTCGAGAAATGTGAAAAATAAGTTAAGAGACTTTTGATTTTTCTTAATTGAGTGTTATCTTAGTCGGCATAAACAACGAATTTATTCATGTTAAACAAAACACACGGAAAATATGAAGAAACTACTTTTATTTGTTCTAACGAGCTTGTTTGTAGGAGGAGCTCTATTTGCACAAACCGAGGAATCCGGCAAAGTTAAGAATGAAGGTAATGCAGCTTGGAGAGCCAAGAATTATAAAGAGGCTTTTGCTAAGTGGGAGCAATACTTGAAATTAATTGAGTTCAAGGATGACGCAACGGTTTATAACGTGGCTGTTTGTGCAAATAAATTGAAAGATTATGCCAATGCCGAGAAATATTTTGGTATGTCTATCAAGAATAATTACAAAGTTGCCTCTTCTTACCTAGGGATGGCAGATGCTCAAGAGAACTTGAAAAAAATTCCTGAAATGTTGAAAACGTTACAGGATGGGATTAAAGCAACTCCGGGACAAAATGTGAAATTAGAAAAGGCATATTCTGACCATTTTGCTAAAGAAGGTCAGAAATTTCAAAAAGCAAACGATATTGCTAAGGCTGCAGAAAACTTCACCAAGAGTAGTCAAGTTTCTAACAAACAATTGAAAGCACGTGGATTGTTGAGTTTAGGTACTCTTTATTTTAACAATGGGGCATCTATTCTTCAGAAAGCAACCCCTTTTGCTAATTCTGAGAAAGAAAAATATGAAGCAGAGAAAGCAAAAGCTTTGGCTGATTTCAGGAAAGCTCAGGATTATTTGAAACAAGCTGCAACGGTTGAGCCGACAAACGAGGCTGTAAAAGAAACACAAAAACAAGTGGCTGATGCTATCGCTCCGCTAGTAGAGAAGAAATAAAGCTTAGGCTGAATAATAAATCTTGAAAAGATGTGTCAAAATTTTTGACACATCTTTTTTCGTATGGTCCTTACTCTTTTTAGATTCTTGGGTTATTGGAAATCTGAATAGCTATTTAATTACTATTTTGCAAAAATATCGTTTGTTTTTCGTAAATTTGAATAATCAAAGGTGTAACTTAAAATCGTGGGCATGGAGAGAGAGTCTTTAGATAAAAAATTACCTTGGGAAAATCGGTTATCTATATTTCGATTTGTTCAGAATCCCCTAAAATATGTCACGGATGAAGATGAATTTGATTGCTTGCCGGATCGGATTCCTTTACGACATGATACTGGTATATATTTTCCGGCGTACGACGATTACATGGATTATTATCAGTTTGATAAAGAGATTAATCCTGAATTTATCAAACGACTTGCAGATATGTTCGAGGCTTGTGTAAATCAAGGAAATATAAATGCTAAAATCGAATTTTACAATCTGTTAAAAAAATTTCCCATTATTAATTATCACCGCAATTTTATAGATGAAATATCCAAGAGAAGAATCGTGGTCACTCCTCAAATAAAGGAATTAGGACGTTGGATGGTTATGGAGGCCCCGGATAGAGAAGTAGTCAAAATGGGGATTATTATATTGGGAATATCTCATGACGTTGACAGCATTCCTTTATTAAAGAGTATTGCCAAACATGGCGAGTTTACTTATTATGTAGGGTCGGCACTATATGAACTGACACCACAATGGGATCTTATGTTGATCGATATTATAGAGCCTTTATATTACTGGGGACGGGTTATGGCCGTGACCTTGTTACTTGATTATTCTCTTCGGGAAGAAGTGCGAAAATGGTGTGTTAGGTATGGATTCCGGCATAATTATTCACCTGATTATAATATCGAAGATTGCATGAAACAAGGGGACATCTTAAAGGATATGCGGAAAGAAAAGTGGGATGAGCCATTATTGCGTGCCGTACAAGTCTACGTGGTGTTTTTACTTGAAAATGCTCGCTATTCTTATAAAAATGGAGGAGAAGTCATTCGGTTGTATCTGAAATACACGATCGGAAAACGAAAAGGATACGTACAGTTTCATATCATACGGCAATTATGCGAGTTTCTTAAAATAACCGAGAAGGACAAAACGTTTGTAGAAAATCTCAATATGTCGGAAGAAGATTATAGTGATATATGGATAGATGTATATAAGGAGATCAAAAAGCCATGGTTTCAGAAATTGTTAGGTGAAAACCGGACATACAGAACTTATCCTTATACTACGCAAGAGCGGTTAGATAATGTTGTACGAAATCTTGGCTTCTGAAATTAATAGTATTGTGAAATGACTTCTGCCGCTTTAGAGTATCCCAAGCGTTTTGAGATTTCTAAATCTTGAAGAGCTTCTTTATAGTTGTCAACAATCAATTTGGAAATTGCCCGGTTATAATAAGCTCTTGCGTTGGAAGGGTCGATTTCAATGGAACGGGAGTAGCTTTCAATGGCATCGCTGAGTTGGCCTTTCTGGTGAAAGATGACCCCCCGGTTGAAATATACTGCACTTGATTTTAATCCGAGGGAAATGGCTTTGTTGTAATCAGCAAGAGCACCGTCCAAATCTTTCATACCATAACGAACGATGCCGCGATAGTGGTAAGCTTCCAATAAATCCGGTTGCAAGTTGATGGCATGGCTGTAGTCTTGAATAGCTTGTGTCGGATGACCGAGATTCTCATATATGATTCCCCGGTTGTAGTAAGCTAAGGCATAATCGGGAATGTTGGCAATCACGTAATTCATGTCTTTAAGGGCTTCTTCATTTTGCTTGAGATTTGCCCGGACGATTGCCCGGTTATAGTAAGCAGAAAAGAAATCCGGATCCAATGAGATCGCATGATTGAACTCTTCCAAAGCTTTTCGGGGCTGCTCTCGGGTAATGTAGTCCATGCCTCGCTGATTGCTCTCCACGGCTTGGTGGCGGGCACATGAGGTAAATAGAAAAAGTAACATTATCCAAGTATAATAGCGCATATTCCTTTTAATTACGTGATTCAAAGTTAATGATTAATCATGAGAAATTAAATATTTATTTATTTTTATTTGAATATAACCGTTTTACGAGATCTGTTCTTTTCAGTTTCGTGAGGATTCCGATAATTTCATTCTTGAATTCCCGTTTGTACCAGAAGAAAAAGATATTCTGGCGTTTTTTTTCGGTTTCTGTTTTGGCCGATTGAATTTTACGCAGGGAGTAGGGATGGAAACCGGAATAGTACATATCCGTGGCTAATGTCATGGGGGTGGGAGTAAAATCCTGTACTTGTTCCAGCTTGAAATCCAATTCTTTGGTATTTATGGCCAAGTCGGCCATATCCTCAAGACTGCATCCCGGGTGGGACGAGATGAAGTAGGGTATGATTTGTTGTCTTAAATGCTCTCTGTTGTTTATAGTGTTAAAACGAGCTGTCAACTCCCGAAAAAGTTTGAACGAAGGTTTGCGCATCAGGTGCAGCACCTTGTCGGAAGTGTGTTCAGGTGCGACTTTAAAGCGACCGGATACGTGGTGTCTGATGACGGTTTCCAGGTACTCCCGGTTTATCGCATCGACCTCCTTATTTCCCGTGCGATACATGGAGAGATCGTACCGGATACCGGAACCCACGAAACAGTGTTTCACCCGGGTATCTCTACGCACTTGATCGTACAGGTGTAAAAGGTGTGAATGGTCGGTGTTCAGATTTTTACACACGGTAGGGTGTAGACAGGACGGTCGTTTGCATTGTTCGCAAATACGATGATCTTTTCCCTTGATCATGTACATATTGGCCGATGGCCCTCCTAAATCGGTAATCGTTCCCTTGAAATCGGGCATATCACAAACATGCTGAACCTCTCGCAAAATGGATGCTTCGGAACGGGAAGAGATAAATTTTCCCTGATGGGCAGAAATCGTGCAAAAAGCACATCCCCCGAAACAGCCGCGATGCATGGTGATGGAATGGCGGATCATGTTATAAGCCGGAATCTCTTTACCCCGGTATTTAGGATGGGGCAAACGGGTGAACGGCAGATCGTAAATAGCATCTATTTCCGTCGTGGTCATGGGCGGATAGGGCGGATTCACGATTATTAGTTCATCCCCGATAGGTTGTATCAGTTTCGCGGCATGAAGACTATTGGACTCTTCCTCGATATACCGGAAGTTCGTGGCGTATTTTCGCTTGTCTGATAAACACTCTTCGTGAGAGGCGAGCGTGATGGTTTGCCATTTTTTATTGGTAGCATACTTTTCGTCTTTATGCCTGATCACTGAGGTTTGCGGGATATTGGTAAGACTTTGAAAAGGAATACCTCTTTGCAACATCCGGCAGATTTCCGTGAGTGGTTTTTCACCCATTCCATATACCAGCATATCCGCTTGGCTTTCATGGAGAATAGACGGTTTAAGTGAATCTTTCCAGTAATCGTAGTGAGTGAAACGCCTTAAAGAGGCTTCTATCCCCCCGATAATGACGGGAGTGTCCGGAAAGAGTTCTTTTAATATCTTGGTGTAAACAATGGTTGGCATATCGGGACGTGCGCCACTTCGGTTACCGGGTGTGTAGGCATCATCAGAACGGCGTCTTTTGGCCGCCGTGTAGTGGTTTACCATGGAATCCATGCAACCGGGACTGATCCCGAAAAACAAGTTCGGTTTACCCAATTTCTTGAAATCCCGCAGATCATCCTGCCAGTTGGGCTGGGGAACGATAGCCACGTTCAGCCCCAGGGATTCGAGAAGTCGCCCGATAACGGCCCCACCAAAGGAAGGATGGTCCACGTAGGCATCTCCCGTGAAAAGAATGACATCAATACTTTTCCATCCCCGCTGTTCGACTTCTTTTTTGGTGGTCGGTAACCATTGTTGTATATTGTAATCCATGATAGAACATTTGCTTGAATTCCGGTGCAAAGATACGGAAAGTCGCTGAAGATTTTATTACCTTTGCGGGCAAATTAGAATATAGCATGAAGAAAGTAAATATTATCAGCTTGGGATGCTCCAAGAATTTAGTGGATACGGAGTTGTTGATGAAACAACTGGAGAAAGCGGGGTATGGTGTTGAAGTGGATGTTGAAAACTCGAAAGCGAAAATTGTTGTCATTAATACTTGCGGGTTTATCGGGGATGCGAAAGAAGAATCAATAAATACGATCTTGGAGCAAGTGGAGCGGAAACAGGAGGGAGAAGTTGATAAAATATACGTCATGGGATGTTTGTCCCAGCGCTATGATCAGGATTTAAAGAAAGAAATTCCGGAGGTGGATGCTTATTTCGGGAAATTCGATTGGAAGGGGATTCTCGCGGAGTTGGGTAAAAGTTATGACGAAAAACTTCAAAACGAGCGTCATTTGACGACCCCGAAGCATTACGCTTATCTGAAAATATCCGAGGGATGTAACCGGGGATGTTCTTATTGTGCTATCCCGATTATGACGGGAGAATATAAATCACGCCCATTCGAAGAAATCGTTGATGAAGCCGAGCGACTGGCAAAACAAGGTGTAAAGGAGTTGTTAGTGTTGGCTCAGGATATTACCTATTACGGGATTGATAAGTACGGGAAAAACAGATTAGCTGAGTTGGTGGACCGAATTGCGGATATACCGGGAATCGAGTGGATCAAGTTGCATTATGCTTACCCGGCCGGATTCCCCATGGAACTTCTTACCGTGATGCGGGAACGGAAAAACGTGTGTAAATATTTGGATATTGCTTTGCAACATTGTAGTGATCATATGCTTAAAATGATGCGAAGAGGGGTGACAAAACAACAGACGATAGACCTCATCAACAAAATTCGGGAAGAAGTTCCCGGGATTGCATTACGTACAACTCTCATGGTCGGGCATCCCGGAGAGACGGAAGGGGATTACCGGGAATTAGAGGATTTCGTTAAAACAATGAAGTTTGAACGTTTGGGTGTATTCCCGTATTCTCATGAAGAAGATACTTATTGTGATAAGCATTACCAAGATGATGTGCCCGAAGAGACGAAAAATAAACGGGCTGAAAAGTTGATGGCATTACAGGAAGGAGTCGTTGCTGCACTCAATGAATCATGCGTGGGTAAACGGTTTTGGGTTTTGATAGATCGGGTGGAAGGAGATTATTTTGTTGGACGTACGCAATATGATTCCCCAGAAGTGGATCAGGAAGTGTTTGTAACAAGTGAAAAAGCGTTGCAAATAGGGGAATTTTACGAAGTTCTTATCACGGAAGCGGGCCAATTCGAGCTTTATGCTAAGTGTGAATAATGGAAATCTATTTTTAGTTGTAAAAAAATAAAAGATCGGGAATATTTTTTCATTTTTATTCGTACTTTTACTCATCAGGGTTCGTTTAAATCTTGACGAGTATTTTTTGTATGACTTTTACTAACTACAAATATATAATACCATGTTAAACGATCTATTTTGGATAGTACCTGTATGTGCTATTATCGCTCTCCTTTTCGCAAGGATCTTTTTTAAAGGGATGATGAAAGAGTCGGAAGGAACCGACACGATGAAACGTATTGCCGGGCATGTCCGCAAGGGGGCTATGGCTTATTTGCGTCAGCAATACCGGGTGGTAGCCCTTGTTTTTCTTGTTCTATGTGTGCTTTTTGCTTGGATGGCTTACGGGCCCGGTTTACAGAATCCGTGGGTTTGGTTTGCGTTCCTGACGGGTGGTTTCTTCTCTGGATTGGCCGGGTATATCGGGATGAAAACAGCTACCTACGCATCAGCAAGAACGGCCAACGCTGCACGTAGAAGTTTGAATGACGGTCTGAAAGTCGCTTTTCGTTCGGGAGCAGTCATGGGTTTGGTTGTTGTCGGTTTGGCTCTACTGGATATTTCTTTATGGTGGTTATTATTAGATTATTTCGTGGAAGAGGCAACAGAGACTGAAAAGGCTATCGTAATCACGACCACGATGTTGACTTTCGGTATGGGTGCATCCACGCAAGCACTTTTCGCCAGAGTGGGTGGAGGTATTTTCACGAAGGCTGCGGATGTTGGTGCAGACTTGGTAGGTAAAGTGGAAGCCGGAATTCCGGAAGATGATCCTCGAAATCCAGCGACTATTGCCGATAACGTGGGAGATAATGTGGGAGACGTGGCCGGAATGGGAGCTGATCTCTACGAATCTTACTGTGGTTCTATATTGGCAACGGCAGCATTGGGTGCAGCTGCATTTCGTGCGGAACCGGATGCACAATTCAATGCTATATTAGCTCCGATGTTAATTGCCGCATTCGGGGTGATCTTATCATTGCTTGGTATATTTCTGGTAAAGACAAAAGAGGGAGCTTCTCAACAACAATTATTACGAGCCCTTGATCGGGGAATCAACGTGAGTTCCTTGTTAATCGTGGGTGCCAGTTTCCTGGTTATTCATTTGCTCGGTTTGAGTTATTGGATAGGCGGATCTGTGATCGTGGGATTGGCAACGGGTATTATTATCGGAAAAGCGACAGAATACTACACTTCTCATGCTTACAAACCGACTCAGGATATAGCCAAAAGTTCGGAAACGGGGCCTGCAACGGTGATTATTAAAGGTATCGGGACCGGAATGATTTCGATGGCCATTCCGGTGCTTACGATCGTCGCAGGCATTATACTTTCGTTCCTGTTTGCGGCGGAATTCAGTTTTGCCAATATGTCCATGGGATTGTATGGCGTGGGGATCGCTGCCGTGGGAATGCTCTCTACATTAGGTATAACTCTGGCCACGGATGCTTACGGACCGATTGCCGATAATGCCGGGGGTAACGCTGAAATGAGTCAGTTAGGAGAGGAAGTTCGTCACCGTACGGATGCGCTTGACGCTTTGGGTAATACTACTGCTGCCACGGGTAAAGGATTCGCTATTGGTTCGGCAGCATTGACCGGATTGGCTTTGATAGCCTCGTATATTGAAGAAATCAAGATTGGTTTGTTGCGGATGGGCGAGGAAGTGCTGAAAATTGGAGATAATGTGGTGAGGACGGCTGATGCCACATTGACTGATTTTATGAATTACTATGATGTTACCTTGATGAATCCGAAGGTGTTGTCCGGAATTTTCATCGGTTCGATGATGGCTTTCGTGTTCTGTGGTTTGACCATGAATGCGGTAGGGCGTGCTGCCCAGAAAATGGTGAATGAAGTCCGTCGGCAATTTCGGGAGATCAAAGGAATTATGACAGGGGAAGGAGAGCCGGATTATGCTAAATGCGTGGAGATTTCCACGAAAGGGGCTCAACATGAAATGGTTTTCCCGTCTTTGCTGGCGATCATTATTCCAATCGTTATGGGGTTGATTTTTGGCGTTTCGGGGGTGATTGGATTGTTGGCCGGGGGATTGGGTACCGGGTTCGTGTTGGCTATTTTCATGGCAAATTCCGGAGGTGCCTGGGATAATGCTAAAAAGTATATCGAGGAAGGTAATCTTGGCGGTAAAGGTTCTGATAATCATAAAGCAACGGTTATCGGGGACACCGTGGGCGACCCGTTTAAGGATACTTCCGGACCGAGTTTGAATATTCTGATTAAATTGATGAGCATGGTGGCCATAGTGATGGCCGGGGTGACTTGTGCGTTTAGTCTTTTATAATATTTTATACTACCCCCTCCAACTTCCCCCTGTGTAAGGGAGAGTTGGAGGGGGTAGTCACTTCTACATTTAAAGATTATTCCAATTATTCAATTTGCATAATTGAAAACAAATAATTAATTTTACTTGAAATAGAAACAAAAAGAATCGTTGTATGCGATAGCTAAAGAAGGTTGTATGGAGAGAATAAAGCATTATTGTGATGTTTTTTAATTTGATTTATTCTAAATAACTTAACTTTTTCAGAAAAAATGCGTATATTGTAGAAAATAAATTATTTAGATATGGAAAGAAAATTTAAAGAAGCTTTGTCACATAGGAGAAGTTATTATGCTCTCTCGAATAAATCACTTGTTTCTGACGAGGAAATAGAGAATATTGTAAAATTTGCTGTTAAGAATACACCGTCTGCATTTAATTCACAATCAACGAGAATAGTTCTTTTATTAGGAGAACAACACGTGAAATTGTGGAATATTGTGAAAGATACGTTGCGGAAAATAGTTCCTGTGGAAGCTTTTAAAACAACGGAAAATAAGATTGATAAATCTTTTGCATCCGGTTATGGCACGGTGCTTTTCTTTGAAGAACGGAAAGTCGTGGAGGGATTACAGAAATCATTCCCAACTTATCAAGAGAAATTTCCGTTATGGTCACAACAAACTTCTGCAATGCATCAATTGGCCGTGTGGACCATGTTGGAGGATGTCGGCTTCGGTGCCTCACTACAACATTATAACCCATTGATTGATGAAACTATACTTAAAGAGTGGCAGTTACCTGAAACTTGGGAATTGATTGCTCAGATGCCTTTCGGAGTACCTTTACAAGAACCCGGAGTCAAAGAGTTTAACCCGATAGAGGAAAGAGTGCTTATTTTTAAATAATCACTATCTTATCCGGAAATTAATCCACACGGCTTTGTGATCTGTTGGCCATACTCCTAGAGGTTCAATGAAAATGTCCATCCCGGATTCGGCTACACGTTGACTCTTGCGAATACTGGTCTTAGGGCCAAGAATCGCCATATCTTTCAGATGTAACCCTTTACGAGGATAATAAAAGATATAATCAATGCGCTCACGCTCGTCGGCATCGGGAGTCCAAGTGATTTTACTTGGAGGTAAGGCGAGATTATCAGACGGATAAGTGTAACCCGGATGGGTAACCGGATTTGGATATTTTTCACGATAAGAATCTTTAAAGCCTGCTTCATGGAGAAGGGTGGTTACCGGTCAAGGAACCACTACTCCATGATGATCGGCACTGTCTTTAGTCGCTTCAATCCAGTCGAAGTGAGAAGGTTCGTTAAAGTCACCCCCTAAAAAGATCCAACTCCCTTTTTCAATTTCTTTTTGAGCATCTTCGATAAAGCCCGGATAGCATCATCACGTAATGAACGGTTGTTGCGCTCCAAAATGGTCAGAATATCAGTTAGCGGGGCTTCCATTTTGTGCCAATTATTACCATCATAACCCCGTATTTCATAATACGTGTCATTCTGATAGTCTAAATGAGCAGTGTAAACAGCACACGTTTGTTTCCCCACGGTCGTTTTCATTTTATAAATAGTCCCGTGGTCATCCTGAATCGGGAATATCGTACTACTATCAGTTATAGGATGTTTGCTAAGTAATCCTGAATCATAACTATAAAAAGAATAATATGTTTTACCCCTTTCTTTCAAAGCATTCACGATACGGTCACAAAACCGGGTATCATGATAATTTCGAACTTCACTCAGCATGATAAAGTCTGGTTCCAAACGGGCTATTTCATCAGCGATGGGTCAAAACCACCAGGAATCATCGTGCCTTCCTGCCAGATGTTAAATTGTAACATACTAAGGTTTCGATGAGAAGAACAACCTGACAATAAAGTGATTATTCCCACGATACATCCTAAAAGCATTATTCTCTTTTTCATTATGTTATAATTTGAACCGATCATGGGATACAAAAGTAGCAAAATTCCTAATGTTTGACACATTCTCATTTTTTATACAAAAAATGTAGGAAATGGAGTAAGGGTATTTCTTTTTTTAGACTCTTAATAGTAACGGGTAATATTTTCTTTCGGATAGGAGGAGTATTCGAAAGAAAATTGTCATAATAATACAATCTAAGAGATTAATAAATTAATTTAAAATCAAAAATCTATGAAAAAAGTATTGTTTTTACTATGCTTGATTGCTATTTTATCTGCATGTGATCAACCTGAATCTGAATCTCTAATTCAAGAAGAAACTACAGAAATCGGTTCACGAGCTACGGTAGAAGAGAATCTGCGACCAGATGTATACGTTGAGGCCGGTTGCTTGGTTTTTAAGGATTTCAATGTTCGTGATTCTATTATTAATATGTTGGAACAATTGAGTGATGAACAAAGGATTGCTTGGGAAAAGAGGTTGGGGTTTGTCTCTGCTAAAACATACTATGCTCCTTACTTTTACGAGTATGATAATGTGAAATCAGAAGAAGAATGTCATCTGTTTGCTAAAAAATATATTGCCACATTGAATATAACGAGGGATGAAGATGGAGCTGTTGATGTAGATTATCCATTTGTAACACCTAATTACGAAACAGTTTTAACATTTGATGGGCGAATAAAGATTTGTGATGCTATGTATATTTACAAGAAAGATAGACGTATTGTTATTCATTCCGCAAATGCACAAAGAATAAATAAACATGAAAATGCACTCCTTTCTTCAAAAGATGATAAAGTTGATGTGATTTATAATAGTGATGCAAAAATAATGTTCCGTGCTAATGTTGTTAAAGATATATCTTTGGCTAATTCTGGAGGATATATAAAATCAGGTAAGAAAAAATATTCTTGGGAACTTATTTATTCTTTAGAAAAAGTCATGATTGATAAAAGTAGTTTTCGAAATCATGTATATTTAAGATTGTATCAGAAAGCAAAGAAGAAATATCTAGGAGGATGGCACAATTATAGTACGAAATATAGTATTCGTGGCACATATGTCAGTATTCAAGGTAATGGTATTAATACTCAATATTATGGAGATGAAAATTCAATCGAACGAAAAAGTGGTGCAAATTATACATTTTTCCATTTAGAAACGCCTGGAGTTTTTAATTATGGTGGGGAAGAGCATCCTAGATTGAATATCGTTGTAAGAGCTGATCATAAATCAAGTTTTTTGAGTTGGCCCGGTTATCAATTAGATTATACAGGATATACAGGTAGTGGTACTGAATTTTATATTTTTGCAACTACTCCTCCTAGTAAATTATATTATTAATAGTACTTATGAATAGATATTTATTTATTATTATCAGCTTTATATTTATTATTTCCTGTGACAAAAAAGAGGAACAGGTAATCTATGAATTATTTGGTCAACAAATAGACACGTTAATTATAGGAGAGCCTTTTATACCTACATTTTTCATCACCTTACCTCCTGCTAACGTGTCTTTTTATTTGGAAGGGCCGTTAAAGGATTTCAAGGGAATAGCTGGACAATTTTATTTTGATAATACCTCTGATAGTCTTTATATTCGTGAAGATATGTTATTTATCCATGAAATTTCGACTTTTGAGAAGAATGAATATAATAAAAAATATTGGAAGATTCCTTCTTTTACATGGACCCCCTCCGTACCACAGGTGGAGGGTGATCGAATGTATTGTTTTATTGTTCAAGGTATTTGGGAGAAAGAAGGAATTCCTCGTATGACAATTCGAAACTACATTTACATGAAAGAAAATTAAAGTGATTGTATAGAATATTATAAAGTAGGAATATTTATCAAAATATTCCTACTTCACATTTATTTAGTTATTTTTGATGTCAATTTGCACATGTAAAATAAGAAACCATGTTCGTCAATTCTCACACGTTAGAAAAATATTTTCGAGGGATGTACAGACCGTTATGCCTATATGCCTTAAATATAACCGAATCATACGAAGATTCGGAGGATATTGTGCAACAGATTTTCGTGGAATTGTTGGAAAAGGCAGTTGCAGGAAGTTTGGAAGTGGGAGACATGAAGGGATATTTATACACGGTGGTACGGAATCGGGCGGTGAAATATGCGAAAAAGAATCAGGAAAAAGTTTCCGTGGAAAGTGCAATGTACTTGACAGACGAGAATGCCTTATCCATATCGGTAGAGGAGGAGGCTTTAGTTTGGGATTGGATAGACGCTTTACCTACTGAACGACGGAATATATTTTTGATGGCAAAACAGCAAGGCATGAAATACAAGGAGATTGCCATACAACTGGATATTTCAGTCAAAACTGTTGAAGGGCAAATGGGAAAGGCATTGAAGGCTTTAAGAGATAAAGCAATAAAAATTTATTTGTTTTTCTTTGGATAAAGTAATATGATAAACATGGGAAGTATGAAAAATGAATTACTGGCAAAATATATTCTTGGTGAGACAAACACGAAAGAAGAGCAACGAGTGGAGCAATGGCTGGGGGAAAGTGAAGATCATCAACGAGAATTTCGACAACTCAAGCGCCGTATAGAATTAGGTTCCAAGCGTTACAAATATGGAGTCTTTGACCCTCGGCAGGCAATACAAAAAGTGAAATTTCCTGCGAAAGCGCACCACTTGCGAATTTTACAAGTGGCTGGCACTATCATTGTTTTAATATCAAGTATATTATGGTTTTGGAATAAATCGTCACTTCAGGAAACGGTTTTACTCTCCCGAACTGGGGAAACAAAAGCATTTTATTTACCGGATAGTTCCCATGTGACGTTAACCGGAGATAGTCGCTTGACTTATGATTCTCAATTCGGAAAGACAAATAGAGAACTTTTCCTACAGGGAGAGGCATTCTTCCAAGTAAAACGAGATATGGAAAAACCTTTTATCGTGGAAACATCCTTAATTCAAGTAGAGGTATTGGGTACTTCCTTTCAAGTCATTGCAAAAAAACTTCAAGCTGAAGTTTTTGTAGAAAAAGGACGAGTGAAAATTACCACTCAAGACAAAAAGCAAGAAAGTGTCCTTGGAACCGGAATGTTCGTTAAGTATGGGAAAAAAGATGGGGAATTAATGATCTCCACGAAAGAAGATAAAGGGGAAATACAAATCCTTAAATTTGATAATGCCCCCTTATCTGAAGTCATCGAAACACTGAACGAATACTACGGTTGTCACGTAACACTACCCGCAAACTATGCAACTCTCCGGATAACCGTTGTTTTCAAAAAAGTTTCATTAGAAGAGGCGATCGAAATTATTAACAGGACTTTAGATATTCAATTGACAATTTAAGTATGCGTGCCGGGTTTATACTTATCTTGTTAATCTTTTGTATCATGAAAGGAAATGCTCAAGAAGTTTTTTCATTTACATTTCGTGAAACTCCCGTGGAGGAAGTGTTGGAAAAAATCGAGCAACAAACAGGATATATATTTTCATATTCACCATCTATTTTACATCAATGTCCGCTAAAGACAATATCTATAGAACAAGCTAGTTTAGAACAGATATTAAACCTTTTGTTTAAATCATCAAACATCTCTTGGGAGAAATTAGGAAGATATATCATTTTAAAACAGGGAAAACGTTTTTTTATTGTTTATGGAAGAATATATGACAAAGAATCTCGGGAAAGACTGATTGGAGCTTCTATTTATGATTCTCGGTTACACGTGGGCGCAGCGACCAATAATTACGGATTCTACACGTTAATCGTACCGGAAGGAGAAGTTTGTTTAAACTATTCCTACGTGGGTTATCAAAGTGTTTCATTCCAATTCTATTTAAAATCGGATACAGTGCTTCATGTCGAATTGAAACCCATGTTAAACTTAGACGAAATTGTTGTGGTTCAATCCAATATTCCCGGATGGGTAAAGAACTCGCAACCAGGACAAGTGGAATTCCCGATCTTTACTGCAACGGTGATTCCAAAACTTTTAGGAGAAAGTGATCTGCTGAAAACGGTTCAACTATTTCCCGGAGTACGGGTAGGTATGGAAGGAATAGCCGGAATATTAGTTCGAGGGGGAAATCGGGATGAAAATCAATTTTTGATAGATGACATTCCTTTGTATAATGCGAATCATTTATTGGGATTTTTCTCGGTATTCAATTCTGATGCCGTGAAAAACGTAAACTTTTACAAATCAAGTTTTCCCGCCCGTTATGGAGGACATCTTTCTTCCATCATGGACATACGTTTGAAGGAAGGTAATCTACAAGAATATCATGGTAGTCTTTCTATTGGTCTTTTGTCCAGTAAATTTAATATTGAAGGCCCCATTGAAAGAAATCGTAGCTCGTTTAATATCACAGCTAGAAGGACTTACTTGGATTTAATAGGAGCTCCTATTTATGCCGCGATAAATAACACGAATGATAGTAAAGAAAAGATAGGGTATAATTTTACGGATATAAACATCAAACTCACTCGTATTTTTTCACAACAGAATACTTTATCTCTTATTCTATTTTACGGGAATGACTATTTGAAATATAAAAAGGATGAGAAAGACTCCTATTATATAGAACCTGACCGTACACGAGACTATATGCGTGGGGTTTGGGGAAATTGGGGTGTCGGATTGCGGTGGGACAAAATGATCTCCACGGGATTGTATGCGAATACAATGCTTTCTTATAACCAATATCTGGCTTTTATGAATAAAAAATACCGCCATGAAAATGCATCGGGTGACACCATCCGGTTAAAAAAGATCCGTTTCAAGTCTGGCCAAGAGGAGTGGAGGTTGAAAAGTGATCTTACTTGGACCATGAATCATTGGAACCGTTTGTATCTGGGAGGGCATTACATTCATCACGTTTTTATGCCGGAAAAACGAACAACTCTCAATAAAATAGAAAAAGAAATGCCTTCCCGAAAATGGGTAAATTACAAAGAATATGCTCATGAATTAGCCCTTTACATAGAAGATAAGATTACTATTCAAGAGAAATGGATCGTGCATCCCGGAATTCGGGCTATATTATTTCATGTCGGGAGTACAAATTATTTTTCATTGGAACCTCGATTTTCCATACAGTATAATTGGACGGATTGTTGGGAAACAAAAGCTTCTTACACGCTAATGTCCCAGTATATTCATCAGTTGGGAAGTAGTACAATGAATATGCCTACTGATCTGTGGGTTCCGGTTAGTGATAATGTGAAACCAATGAAATCACATCAATGTGTGTTAGGTGTTTATTATCAACCTTGTACACGATGGTATTTTTCTTTTGAAGGATTTTATAAAACACAGAATCATCTGCTAGACGATTATTCTGGAGTTGATATCACCCCGGAATATTCATATTGGAAAGAAAACGTTCATTCAGGAAAAGGACATTCCTATGGGTTGGAATGGATGGGGCAAAAAACAGGAGGAAGAACAAATGGATGGATAAATTACACGCTATCCCTTGCTTATCGCTGGTTTCCGGATGGTTCAATCAATCAAGGCCGACGCTTTCCGGCAAAATATGATAGCCGTCATATACTAAATCTAGTTTTACTGCATAAATTCAGCAACTTTTTTGATGTAAGTGCCACGTGGACATTCAATAATGGTTTCTATACGACGCAACCATTGGAAAGATATAATACGCCGACCCACCTACCGGGGGAGAAAGGTGAGGAAAAGAAGGATATCATATTTCATATTGAAAAACGTAACAACATGAAAACACCCGATTATCATCGTTTGGATTTGGGATTCAATTTCCATCGTCGTCGGAAACATGGAATTTCCACTTGGAGTATTAACCTGTATAATGCTTATTGTAGACAGAATACGATAGAATTAAGTCCCGATTATGATTCTAAATACGGCGATCGGGAAGAGCGACAATATTTTAGTAATGATTGGCTTTTCCCAATCATCCCCTCTTTTTCTTACACGTTTACTTTTTAAGATAATGAGAATAGTAATTTTTATATGGATTGGCTTGTTTTATTGTGGGTGTAATAATTCAGAAGAATATGATTTTCAGGGAAAGGTACCCGAAAGTCGCTTGGTTCTTTATGCTTATGCGGAAGCGGATTCTTTGCTATATGCCGAAATTTCGAAATCAAGAACATACACGGACAATACGGAAATGGATTCAACATGGAATGTGAGGGGCCAGGTGTACATGAACGATCAGTATGCGGGAGAATTAAAACCCGTTGGTCATAACCGTTATTCGTCAGAAGTTCGCCCTAAAGCGGGAGATAAAATCACAATAAAAGTTGCTTGCTCGGGCTTGGAGGAAGCAATTGGTTCTACCATTGTATGCAATTCGTTTCCGGAAATCAAATTAGATACTTTTAGCAAAATGAATACACTACAATTACGTATTCATTTAAAAGATAGGGGAGAAACGGAAAATTATTACAGGCTAGTGATTGAAAATGAAAGGTTTCATCATGGAATCCGTTGGGAAAATGGACATGGAAAAATAGATTCTTCCACGACTTATTCTTATGACGTGGATCTTTCCGGGGATGAGCTATTATCTCACGAAATGATTACGAGTATTTTTGGAAAAGAGATAAATGTCAATCCGTATCAGGTATTCACAAATGAAAGTTTCTGGGGAAAGGAACGAATTATTCATGCAAGCGTAAGTCATCCCCATGCATACGAAAGGGAAACATGGGTGATCACGGGTGATGGAGACACGATCCAGTACGTGGAAAAGGAATCACATCGTTTACGGGTGAAAGTACTCCGAATAGACAAACCTTTATTTGATTACCTGTATACCTTGGGGATTTTTGAAAACCAATCATCCATGTACAAGGAACCCATTCAAGTATATTCTAACGTAGAAGATGGGCTCGGCGTGGTGGGAAGTTGTTTCACTCGTGAAGTAATCATGGATTTTCCTGCAAAGTTCCAAAAATGAAAAAATAGAATAGGGGTTTTCCTGTTTATTGACTCTTAAGAGTAGAAAACTCAAAAGACTCAATACATGAAAAAAGAAGTTGTCGGAATATTTCTCGTGTTATTAACATGGGAATTATTATTAAATGGATGTGAGCAAAAATTACACCTTAATTTAAATGCACAATCTCCTGTTCTGGTTGTAAATAGTATTTTAATGGCTGATAACGATTCCGTTCGTGTGCGGGTCACTTGGACAAAAAACGTCTACGAACAGGGTGATTTTCCCGTAGAGGCAAATGCTTCGGTAAAATTATACAAAAATGATCGTTTCGTGGGGGCATGTCAGTATCAGAAAGAGGGATGGTATGTCATAGTCCATCATGTGGAGGCAACCGAAGTTTACCGGATAGAAGTAGATGTTCCCGGCAGACCTCTTGTTTGGGGGGAAACTAGAGTACCTGCTCCCTTGTTGAATGCGAGCATAGAATGTGACAGCCTGCAGGAACGGATTATCAATCGGTGGACTGATCGGGAAGAAGAAAAAAACTATTATTGGTTGTCTTCCACCCATTCTTCTCTGAATGGGGTTCCAGACACTTTGCATATGGAACTTGTGTCGTATCTTCAAACGAATAGCACGCTACCCGATGCCTTTAACCGCAGTTTTGACTTTGACGAAGAAATTCCGGCTGAATACGATTATTATTTAAGAGTAGAGGATAGCGGTTTGGCGGGGAAAGAGATCGAGTTAAGCTATAAGGGACAGCGTTCGGGGTATTATTACTGGGAACCGGATACGGGATGCTATAAAAGTATCCGTTTCATATTAAGCCTTGATGAAAATTACGATCGTTATTTGAAATCGTCAATTGTAAACGATGATTATCTATCAGCAATGGATTCTGAACCTCTGTTTTATGCTCCTTTGTGGACTTATTCTAACATACATGGGGGAACGGGGCTGGTAGCCTCTTATTCAAAATATGAAGATTTATTCATTCAAGTATTCACGAAACGGGAGGAATGGTAAGATGAAACGTATTTTGTTTATATTCAACATTTTGATTGGGATTGTATTTACTTCTTTCGCACAAAACGTGACGTTGAGCGGGTATATCGAGAACAAGGCTACAGGAGAACGATTGATAAATGCCACGATCGTTGAAACGAAAAGCGGGCGGGGAACAAGTTGTAACCGATATGGTTTCTTTTCACTCTCCTTACCTCGTGGAGAAAATCGTTTATCTGTAAGTCACGTGGGATTTACCCGTGTAGAATCTACTATTAACTTGCAAACAGATACATTGATTGTTATGTCTTTAATGCCTGGAAATTATCTGGAAGAAGTGCTGGTTGTGGAGAAAAAAAATACCTTTTCATCTGCCGTTGGCAAACACACCTTGTCCTTGAACTGGGTGAAACGAATGCCTGCAGTCCTAGGGGAGGCTGACGTATTGAAATCCCTTCATTTCCTCCCCGGTGTGAATCCTGGTCAGGAAGGGTTAATCGGTTTTAGCGTTAGGGGTGGTAGTCCCGACAACACTCAATTCTTACTAGATGGTCTTCCCGTGTATAATGTGAATCACGCTTACGGGTATTTTTCCGCTTTTAATGGAGATGCCTTGCAAGATGTTACGCTTTACATGGGTGACCTTCCCGCTCGTTACGGAGGTAACTTGTCCTCCGTGTTGGAAGTGACTATGCGGGAAGGGAATCGTAAAAAATATTCGGGAGACATTCATGTTAGCCCAGTGGCCGGTTCCGTGGTTGTGGAAGGGCCATTGAAAAAAGATAAGGCCTCGTTCCTCATATCGGGAAGAAGAACTTGGTTGGACGGTTTACTATGGATGGGACAAAAGATTGCTGGAAGTGATTTTTCGACAGGTTATAATTTTTATGATTTAAATGCTAAAGTAAATTGGGAAATCAACCCGTATAATCGACTGTATATAAGCATGTACAATAGCCGAGATTCTCGTTTCGCAACATGGAAAGCAAAGGATTCCAAACATTCCGACCGTTTCCGGTTTTACTGGGGAAATCTAAGTGTTTCGGGACGTTGGAACCATCTCTTCAGTCCTACTTTTTTCTCCAATATCACCTTGTATTATAGTCAATTCAATAATAGTCAAATCATGACGGTATATAACGAGAGTATCTCTCAACGAGAGCAATCGAAGACAAATTCCCGACTACGGGATTGGACCTTGAAAACCGATTCGGAAATTTCTATTGGGAAGAGACACCGCACCCGATTCGGAACGGCTTGTTCTATTAAATATTTTGCCCCGGAAATGTCATATATCGGTAGTGTAAACTTGAATGAACACGTGAGAGACACGACAACCGGTAATGTGTATTCGCTGGAAACTTATCTGGAAGATCATTGGCAACTGAATGATCGTTGGTGCGTGGACGCCGGAGTTCGTTTTAGTTTACTGACGGTGCCTCACGCCCGCTATTATTCCTTGCAACCTCGTCTCTCTATTTCGTACCGGATAGGAGAAAGCGTGTTATTCAAGACCTCATGGGCAAGGATGCAGCAATCGCAGCACTTATTGACAAGTAATTCTATGGGCATGAATACCGATTTGTGGGTTCCTGTTACCCAGCGGGTAGCTCCCGCATCTTCGGATTTATTCTCGATAGGTTGTTTCTATGCCTTTGCAAATACTTGGAATTTTTCGATAGAGGGATATTTCCACCAGATGGATCACGTGGTGCGTTACCAAGACGGCATTCTTTTTCTTAAAACAAAGGATCGGAGCTGGCAGGATTATGTTGACATGGGTAAAGGACGAGCCTATGGAGTGGAGGTTATGGCAAAAAAAACAACCGGAGTCTTAACGGGGTGGGTTTCTTATTCGTGGTCAAAATCGGAACGTCGTTTTGATCATGTAAATAATGGGGAATGGTTCCCGTTTGAGTATGATCGTCGGCATAAATTGAACGTGACGACCAATTACATGCTCCCGATCAAGGAAAAATGTAAGTTTAACAAATCATTTTCAATTAATTTTACGCTTGCGACCGGGAATTGCATCTCGATAGGGAAACAATTCTATCATGCGGCCCCGATGCCTGAAAGTTTTCAAACCGATGCAGACAATACGCAATACCGGGAATATATTGAACGTCCGAATAATTTTCGAATGCCTGCCTATCATCATTTGGATATATCATATGCTTTGGATAATCGGAAAGGAAAGGGAAGTTCATGGGTATTCGGCATTTATAATTTGTATGCCCGTAAGAATCCTTCCATCATATACCACAAACAAACGAAAGAAGGAGTGACTACTCGGAGTTGGAGTTTACTTCCATTTGTGCCATCCGTAACGTGGAGTTACCATTTTTAAAAGGTGAGTAAAAATAAAGCTGGAAACTTGATAAATAGTAAAGTTTCCAGCTTATATTTACAGAATTCAATAAAATCTGCCTAGATATTAGATTTTTGAATTCACGATATTCAAAATATCCGTTTCCATTTGTTTGGCCATTTCAACCACTTTTTCACCTCTGGAAATAATATCGTTAGCATATTCTTTATCATCCAATCCGGCTGCATTGATCTTCACGTTCAAGAAGGCTCCGATTACTCCGGAACGAGCGGCCAAAGCACCAACTCCGGCATCCGTTACAGAATTCGGGTTACCGATCTCAGCCATAGCTTTCACCACTTCCATACATTCGTAGCAAAGCATCATTGTTTTGAACGGAACTTCAGTAGCGAACTTGGTTGCATCTTGAATTGCTTGGTGACGGGCTGCTTTTTCTTCTTCTGTTTTCTTCGGTAATCCGAAGGCATCCATAATACGATTGAAAGCGTTAGTATCCTCGTCAACCATCTTGATTAATTCAACTTGGTAAGCTTTTCCTCTTTCAGCCCAATTACTGAATTCTTCCCAACGCTCATCCCAACCGCGTTTGTGAGAAGACAAGTTGGCAACCATCGTAGCCAGTGAAGACGCAAGAGCTCCCATGTATGCAGAAATAGAACCACCACCAGGAGCCGGAGATTCTGATGCTGTTTCATCGGCAAACTCACGAAGATTCATGTCAATTAAGAATTTCTTACCTTGATTCATCTCATCTTCCAGAATATACTCGATAATTTTCTTTCTGGGTTCGAACGGATACAATTCATCCAAACCTAAAGATTTAACGGCAATCTTGATCAATTCTTTATCCGATACTCCGGTAGAGCGTTGTTGTTTGCGCAAGAAATAACGTCCGGCATCCAACATGGCTTTTAATGGAATTACACCTACTAATTCAGAACCTGTTACACGAATTCCACGATCCTGTGCTTTACGGCACACTTCGTCAAAAGCTTCATGTACGGAAGTCACAGAAATATCTGTTAAGTTCATGGAAATTTGGGCAATTCCGTATTCTTCAATAAACCAACCGATGGCTTTTACAGATTTCAAGGTACCCGGAATCATTACGTTTTTACCGTTTTCATCTTTCACGATTTTTCCGGTAATAGGATTTCCTTCTCTTTTAGCTCTTCCTCTTTCGCGTACGTCAAAAGCGATTGCGTTAGCACGACGGGTAGAGGTGGTATTTAAGTTTACATTATAAGCAACCAAGAAATTACGGGCTCCTACGGCAGTAGCTCCGGTTTTAGCCGTCCACTCGTTCAACTCACGAGGACCGAAATCGGGATGCCATTGTTCACTGCTCAAACGTTCTCCAAGAGCTTCATATTCTCCGGCACGGCAAGTAGCCAAATTCTTTCTTTCCGGTGCAAAGGCTGCATTCTCGTAGCAATATACCGGAATATTCAATTCTTCCCCGATACGTTTTGCCAAAGCACGAGCGTATTCCACGGTTTCTTCCATCGTGATGTTTGATACGGGAACCAAAGGACAAACGTCTGTAGCTCCGAAACGGGGATGCGCTCCCTTGTGCTTTTTCATGTCGATCAATTCGGATGCTTTTTTAACGGCACGAAAAGCGGCTTCACATACTTCTTCCGGAGTACCAACCATGGTAACCACCGTACGGTTTGTTGCTTTTCCCGGATCCACGTCAATAAGACTAACTCCTTCAACAGCCTTAATTTCTGCTGTAATCTGATCTATAATATGCATATCGTTCCCTTCACTGAAATTCGGAACGCATTCGATTAGTTTTTTCATATATATTAATTTTATAATTTAACAAAAAATAAATTTAGTATCGATTACCTAATCACTCAATCATGAAATCGTAAATCATCAATCAATAAATCTTCTAAGGGTACCTTATCCGGTACGCTTTCCGGATCCATACCTTTTTGTAATGTGAATAGGGCATCGCTTCCTTAAATTTGTTCTCCGTTTAAGAATACCGCTTCAACTAAATCCGTCCCATAAGCATAGGGAAGATACTCTATTCCTGTAATCGGAGTCGTGATATAGAAATTCGCTTTTTTACCCACTGCAATACTACCCAACTCTTCTTCTACACCCATGGCGTATGCCGAGTTGATGGTTGTTGCGTTAATCACCTCTTCCGGCAGCATTTTATAATTCACGCACCCGAGAGACATCACGAATTTCATGTTTCCGGAAGGAGAGGAGCCTGGATTAAAATCTGAAGCCAAAGCAACAGGAAGTCCGGCATTAATCATTTTACGAACCGGAGAGTAAGGCATATTCAAAAAGAATGCAGCTCCCGGTAACACGGTCGGCATGGTTTCACTACCTTTTAATGCAGCGATTTCTTCATCCCCGACATATTCAAGATGATCCACGGATAAGGCATTGTATTTTACCCCGACTTGAATACCACCCGAGTAATCCAGTTCGTTAGCGTGTATCTTCGCACGCAATCCGTATTTCATTCCGGCATTTAACATCCTGTCCGTGTCTTCCACCGTGAAGAATCCTTTATCACAGAACACATCGATATAATCAGCCAAATCCTCGGCAGCAACAGCCGGAATCATTTCATTAATGATTAAATCCACGTATTCCGTTTGCCGTCCCTTGTATTCCACCGGAACAGCATGAGCACCTAGGAAGGTGGACTTTATGGTTAAAGGTGTTTCCTCGCTCAGTCTTTTAATCACACGCAACATTTTGAGTTCACTCGCCGTGTCCAAACCGTAACCACTCTTGATTTCCACGGCTCCGGTTCCTAGAGAGGCAATCTCTTGCAAACGGGCATAAGCTGAATCAAATAACTCTTCCTCCGATGCCTTCCGGATACGTTCGGCTGAATTCAAAATGCCACCACCTCTTTTGGCTATCTCCTCGTATGATAAACCTTTGATTTTATCAATATATTCTATTTCCCGGCTTCCGGCATACACGATATGCGTGTGGGAATCACAGTAGGCGGGGAGAACCAAACGTCCTTTGGCATCTATTTCCTTCACCGTGTCCGTGCCCTCGTAAATCGTATCTTGATTCAATTCGCTCATTTTACCGAAAGCCTCTATTTTATCCTCGTTAATCAGAAGGTAGGCATCGTCAATGATACCCAGTTTTGCCATGTCGGCACCCGCAACCCATTTACGTGGTTCTTCCTCAACCTGAACAAGTTGCTTTATGTTTATAATTAATGTTTTCATTCTTCTCGTGTTTAATTCATTTGGGAACGAATGTATTAAAATCCTTGAAAATCCACAAGGAAAGCGTTCAGAAAGTTTATTTATTATCTAAAGACTTGTAAACGATTGGCATCTAACCTCAAAAATATAAATATCAGAATGGTAAAAGACCATAATGATGATCCCCCGTAACTAAAGAAGGGAAGAGGGATACCTATGACAGGTGCCATCCCTATAGTCATTCCAATATTGACGGCTACGTGGAAGAATAGGATAGAGGCTACTCCATAACCATATATCCGGGAAAAACTGGAGCGTTGCCTTTCTGCCAACTTGATAATTCGCAAAATAAACACGGCCAGCAAAGCGATGACAAAAGTGCTTCCGACAAATCCCCACTCTTCGCCAACGGTACAAAAGATAAAGTCAGTACTTTGCTCCGGAACGAAGTTCAATTTCGTCTGGGTTCCTTGTAAAAAGCCCTTACCTAGCAATCCCCCGGAGCCTATTGCAATTTTGGATTGCGTGACATTATACCCGGTTCCTTTGGGATCAACTTTTATCCCTAGCAACTCGTTGATACGATTCTGTTGATGGGGTTGCAGATGGTCAAAAGCATAATTCACGGAAGGAGCGGCCCCAACACATAACCACGAGATCAGTAACAGGGTAATCATGTTTTTCATCTTTCGCTTATATATCGGGTAGATTGCGGTTATACTTGCAATCACGTAAACGATAAGTAGCATGTAATAATCAGAAATCGATAGATTAAACATCCATTTAATCAAGACGAAAAGCCCGAAAACACATCCGATGAACAGGATGATCTGGAATAATTCCCGAATATCGTGCCGATAATAATAAAAGGCTATCAAAGTTCCCCCGATGATGACAAGCAATACCGTGAAAGGAGAATAGAGTAATGCCATGATAAATATAGCTGCCGCAACAAAACAAAGCAATAGGATAGAACCATGTAATCCTTCCCGGAAAAGAACTAATATAAAACTACTGTACACGAGAGCTGACCCAGTGTCGTTCTGCAAGATAATCAATCCCGCTGGAAGAGCTAAAATTAACCCGATGGTTAAAAGGCTGGAAAAGCGCATTACTTTAAAATTATGACGGCTCATGACATAGGCTATGGCTAAGTTGGTTGCGAACTTGGCAAACTCAGCTGGCTGAATGCGAAAATCCCCGACTTCAAACCATGAACGTGCCCCCTTTGTTTCCGTACCAAAAAACAGGACGGCAATCAACAAGAATATCATGATGCCGTAAATGACCATCGAGAAAGTGGTGAAGAATTTACTATCCGTGAGTAGAACAAGAAAAGCAAGCACAAAAGCCGCCCCGATCCAAATCAATTGTTTCCCGTACTTTTGAGAAATATCGAAAATACTGCTATGATTTTCATCATATACTGCTGCGTAAATATTTAACCACCCGATTAATACAAGCAGCAGGTATAATAGAATGGATACCCAATCTATGTTGGCGAGTAGGTTATTAGATCTGCTATTCATTGCTCGTTTCCTTTCCTTTACTGGTTGTATCATGGATCAGACTACCTTGGAACATCTCTTTTTCAAGAGCTTTCTTCGTGTCGGATATTTTTCCTTTCAAATATTTCTCTATTAACAGACCGGCAATTGGGGCTGCGTAACGCGATCCCCAAACCCCGTTTTCAACATATACAATCAATGCGATTTTAGGATCTTCTACCGGGGCAAAAGCAATAAACACGGAGTGATCATCACCATGTGGATTTTGCACGGTTCCGGTTTTTCCGGCAATGGCAATCGAGTCTACCTGTGCCCGACGTCCAGTTCCCCCTTTGATAACCATTTGCATTCCTTCCACGATGGGGTCAAAGTGTTTCTGGTCGATGGGAATAACGTGCTTTTTTATTTGGCTGGAGATCGAGTCATTTATCGATCTTACAATATGTGGTGTAATATAATATCCCCGGTTCGCCAAAATCGTGGCCAAATTCGCCATTTGAATCGGCGTGATCATTAATTCTCCCTGACCAATGGAAAGAGAAATCATGTAGGAGGGGTACCATTTTTGTGTTTTAAACACATTGTCGTAATATTCCTGCGTGGGGATAGAACCGGATACTTCATTGGAGAAATCCGGGCATATCTTATTGCCGAACCCGAAGGACATCACGTATTTCCGCCATTCCCCGTAAGCATTTCTCACCGTTTTATATTCCGGCAATTCCAGAATTCTCTTGAAAACATTAGCGTAATAAGGGTTACAGGAGTTTTCAATGGACTGGAGTAAATTCACGGGAGAACTATGATGGTGACACTTCATGAATTTTCCCCCGACAATATAAGCACCTCCACTACATGTACATTGTGTTTGCAGTGAAATCGCTTTCGTTTGTAAACCAATCAGAGCCTGAACGGTTTTGAATATGGAACCTGGGGGATATTGTGCCATCGTTGTTCTGTCAAATAGGGGCTTTAAGGGGTCATTTAGCAATTTAGAGTAATTTTTACCCCGATCCAAACCGACCATTAACTGCGGATCATAACCGGGACTGGACATCTTGACCAATATTTCCCCCGTAGAAGGTTCAATGGCCACGATTCCGCCTTTTTTGTTCTGCATGAGTTCGTAGGCGTATTCTTGTAGGTCAACATCTAATGTGGTATATAGATTTTCACCGACAATGGCATCTTCGTCATATTCTCCATCCGCAAACGAACCTTTCACCCGGTTTTTATTGTCGACAAGAACGACCCGTTTTCCCTTGGTACCGCGAAGATGTTTCTCGTATGTTTTTTCCAACCCACTGATCCCGATGTAATCTCCTTGTGCATAATAGGGATCTTTCATCTGTTCGGAATTCACCTCTCCGATATAGCCGAAAACATCTGCAGAATGGTTTACATTATATTTTCGTAACGTTCTGGTTTGTATGTAGAAACCCGGATAACGATAAAGTTTTTCTTGAAGAACAGCATATTTGTTTCCAGGGATCTGAGAAACAAGAACCGAAGGTTTGAATTTCGCATAATCCCGACAATCTTGAATCCTTTTTTCCAAAGATTCTTTCGTTATATCCAGAATGGAAATTAATTCTAAAGTATCAAATTTTTTTACCTGATTGGGAATAATCATTAAATCGTATGCTGCTTGATTATCAACCAAAAGTTTGTTATTCCGATCATATATTAATCCTCGTGCCGGATATTCGGTTTCTGTCCGCTGGGAATTATTTTCAGCCATAACTTTATATTTGTCGGACACCACCTGATAGGTAAACAATCGCAGGAGGTACACGACACATACACTGATAATAATTCCTGATATAATCCCTTGTCTATACCCGAATTTGTTCATTTCAAGAATTCATTAATCGATTAAAACCACGCTTTTATTGTTGTACTTTCTTAATTCCGATGAAATAGTAGAGTAGCATGAACAACATTGAGATAAAGGTACTTAAAATAATCCGGATAATCGAGATCAGAATATCGTTAAAAGTAAAGGCTTCTGTCAGAATCAATACCACGTTGAATAACAGCGTGGAAACAAACGTGTATTTCAGAAACCACCTGACATCCGTCAGACCTTGCCCTCCATGCGTGTCGTCTATTTCTTCCCGGGTAGAGGTCAATTGCAATAACCGGGGACGAATATAAGCGATGAAAGTAGATGCCGCAGCATGAATACCGACTGTGTTATCTGCCAAATCCATGACTAAACCTAAAAAGAACCCGAATAACAGCAATGGTATACCTTTCATCTTATAAGGTAAAATGTAAAGAGCCAGAATATAAATATTCAAATAGAAATAGGAGCCAAGGTGAATATTATCCACGATTACAATCTGTAATAAAGAAAGTATCAACAAATGAATGAAATAGTTTATATTATTCATGATAGTTTATGGCTTCTAAACTTGTTTGCTCATTTTTCTTGTTATTCAATATGACATAAACATGGTTTATGCGTTTGAAATCAACGGCTAGTTTGACCTTTATCTTTAAGAAGTTTGCGGTTTCCTTGTCAACAGATTCCACATATCCCACGACAATTCCTTCTGGAAAGATTTTTGAGAGACCGGAAGTAACAATCGTGTCCCCGGCATTTACTTCCACGTGATAGGGAATATCATTCAGATAAGAATAAGCATAATCATTACCATCCCATTGCAAAGAACCGTAATAGTTATTCTTTTTTATTTTGGCTGAAATTCGGGAATCCACGTTGATCAAGGGGATGACTACGGCAAAATGATCACTTAAATCCTGAATAAGTCCCACGATCCCTTCAGGTGTACAAACGGCCATTTCTTTCTGAAGACCGTTTTTTCGTCCTTGATTTAAAGTAATGTAATTTTTCGTCCGGTTATATGTCGCATTGACCTGTTTTGCCCCGATATACTCGTAAACAGGTATGCTATCTTGCACAACCATACCATGGATAATCGTATCTCGTAAAAACTCATACTCTTCCAAACGATTTTTCAGCAGGATATTTTCATTTGCCAAAGATTCGTTCATCTCTTTTAAACGAAAATAATCTTTTATACTCGTGATCGTTGACGAGATATTCCCGAATAGAGTAGAAGCACTTTCAGAGAAAATTGCTCTCTGATATTCGTTATGACGAATAATCAGAGAGAAACTTACGATTTCCAGCAATATAAAAATAATAGTAAAATGATATTTTAATATCAGTTTTATAATCTCTTTCACATCACTATCTTATAAGGAATGAGAACCTGTCTACGTTCTTTAGTGCAATTCCCGTACCTCTGGCCACGGCTCGCAATGGATCTTCAGCAATATGGAATGGAATGTTTAGCTTGTCGGTCAAACGTTTATCCAACCCGCGCAACAATGCACCACCACCAGCCAAATATATTCCTTTGTTCACAATGTCTGCATACAGCTCGGGAGGAGTCTGTTCCAAAGCGGCTAGGATTGCAATTTCAATCTTAGAAATGGATTTCTCGATACAATGAGCTATCTCTTGATAGGAAACAGGTACTTCAACCGGAAGAGAGGTCATCTGATTCGGTCCTTGCACCACGAAATCTGCAGGAGGCTCATCCAGTTCGGACAAAGCAGAACCAACATGAATTTTAATTTCTTCTGCTGTACGTTCTCCAATCTTGATATTGTGTTGATGTCTCATGTATTCCTGAATATCATCCGTCAAGTCATCACCGGCAATACGGATAGACTTGTTGGTAACGATACCTCCCAAAGAGATCACGGCGATCTCCGTGGTACCACCACCTATATCCACAATCATGTTACCCTCTGGAGCTTCCACGTCCAAGCCGATACCCAAAGCGGCTGCCATCGGCTCGTAAATCATATAAACATCACGTCCTCCGGCGTGTTCGGCAGAGTCTCGTACGGCACGTAGTTCAACCTCCGTACTTCCGGAAGGTATACAAACCACGATACGCAAAGAAGGAGAGAAAAACTTGCTCTTTCCGTTTGCCATCTTGATCATACCCCGAATCATCTGTTCGGCCGCATTAAAATCCGCAATCACACCGTCTCTCAACGGGCGAATGGTCTTTATATACTCGTGCGTCTTACCCTGCATCTGGCGAGCTCTCTCACCAATAGCAATTACCTTCTCTGTTTTTTTATCGACGGCAACAATGGATGGCTCGTTTACAACCATCTTGTCATTCATGATGATGATCGTGTTCGCCGTACCCAAGTCGATCGCTATATCTTGTGTTAAAAAAGAAAACAAACCCATAATCAATTAATGTTTGAAGTGTCTCATTCCAGTAAAAATCATCGCAATATTATACTTGTTGGCCGCATCAATCGAATCCTGATCATGGATAGATCCGCCCGGTTGAATGATTGCGGTGATGCCAGCTTTGTGAGCAGCTTCAACACAATCAGCGAAAGGGAAGAAGGCATCCGATGCCATCACGCTATCCTTAATTCTCTCCCCGCCTTGACGAATGGCATTTTCCAATGCCCAGATTCTGCTTACTTGTCCTGGACCAACTCCCGTGGTACATTTGTCTTTTGCAATCGCAATTGCATTAGATTTAGTATGCTTGACAACTTTCCATGCAAACAACAAGTCTTCCAGTTCTTTTTCCGAAGGACGACGATTTGTAACGTATTTCAATTCACCATCAAGCAACTGTTGGTCCATATCTTGAATCAACAGACCTCCCAATACTGTTTTTGCTTTGGGTGAAGTATAATCTCTCTTACTAATATTAGATACCTGTAATAATCTCAGATTCTTCTTTTTGGTAAGAATAGTCAAAGCTTCTTCTGAGAAAGAAGGAGCTACAATCACTTCCAGGAAAATAGGGGACATGACTTCTGCCGTTGCCTTGTCTACTTCCCGGTTTACCGCAATGATTCCACCAAAAATAGAAACAGGATCAGCCTCGTAAGCTTTTTTGAAGGCCTCTGCAAGAGTCGCAGCACTACCAACACCACAAGGATTTGCGTGTTTTGCAGCAACAACCGTCGGTTCTTCAAACTCTTTCAAGGTTTCTAAAGCCCCGTCGGTGTCACCGATATTATTGTAAGATAATTCTTTTCCATGTAACTGAACCGCCCCGGTTAACGTGCCCTCTGTCTCCTGAATTTGGGTATAGAAAGTGGCTGACTGGTGTGGATTCTCTCCATAACGAAGATCTTGTTTCTTTTCGAACGTTAAGGTCAAGGTCTTCGGTGATTGAATATTCAATCGTTTAGAGAAATAGTTGGCTATTAGAGCATCATAATGTGAAGTATGAATAAATACTTTAGCAGCTAATAGCTCTTTGGTTTCAAGTGAAGTATCCCCATGAGCTTGAATTTCCTCGATTACTTTTGTGTAATCTTTCGGATCTGTAATTACCGTCACGAAAGGATAATTCTTCGCTGCGGCACGAATCATAGTCGGCCCGCCAATATCGATATTCTCGATAATTTCTTCGTGTGAAACTCCTGCTTTAAGAATGGTTTCCTTGAAAGGATATAGATTACAAACGACCATATCAATAGGTTCTATCCCAAGTTCGGTCATCTGTTGCTTATGTTTCTCGTTGTCTCGTATCGCTAAGATACCTCCCTCTACATTTGGGTGAAGGGTTTTCACTCTTCCATCAAAACACTCTGGGAATTGGGTTAAATCTGAAATATCTTTCACCTGTAGTCCCTCTTCTTTCAATTTCTTAGAGGTTCCCCCAGTAGAAATAATTTCCCAACCCATAGAATTTAGCGATTTAGCAAAATCAACAATCCCACTTTTGTCAAATACACTGATTAATGCTCTTTTCGTTCTCATCCGGATATTTAATTTTTATTGTTCCAAACGTAATATTACTTGCAGACAAAGGTAAAAAAAGAATATTATTTTTTTATATAAAAAAGCGTTTCATGCAATATTTTTCTTGCGATTGCTTTCCCGTGTTCAAAAAAACAGTATATTTGATAAATAATTGGATATTATTAAAGGTTTCGGAATAATTTATTTGTTGATATTATGAGCGATAAAGGTGTTGATTTAATTGTTTACTTACTGTTGACGTTAGGTGCGAGTGCAATAGGCTGGTTTAAGGCTTCCAAGGAGAAAAAAGCAAAAAATACACCTCCCGAATTTCATCTTCCGGAAGAAGAACATGATGATTTGGATGATGAGATTGTCGTGATTTCACAAGAACCGGAAATCCCATCTCCGGAACCTGTTTTTGCTCCGATATCAAATAGCGATGAACTTGTAGAAAGAGCGGGGAGAGAGATAAACGTGAATAATTTTGGTAAAACAGATGAAGAACGTTATGCCATGCTTGAACAACTGCAACAAGCCAGAAGAGGACGGACTAAGAAAGAGGTGGTTCTCTTTAAAGATGATGAAGAGTCTAACGAGCAACCAAATAATTCAATTACCGAACATTTTGATTTTGATATTCGTCAAGCGATAATTTCCAGCGAGATATTAAATCGTAAATATTAATTAGAAATTAATTCCGATTCCAGTGGAGAACGTGAACGAGTAAGGTTTAAAATCAATTTCTGCACTCTTACTCAAGGATTGTAAATAATATTTGAATCCCGGTTCCACTTTTATGTGGATTGATTTTGAAAGGGGATACTCGATACCGAAACCGATATTCGTACTGATATTAAACGTTCTGATGTCCTCGGCTTCTCCCATAAATTCTTTCTTCCCATTGTAATTCACGTAAGTATGGTTACGTACCATAAAACTGGCACCAAACCCACCTAACACACTAAATTTTACTCTATTATCATTCAAATGATAACGGAAAATTAAAGGAATCTCAATAGCATCGAATTGCTGCTCGATACTTCCGTCTTCATCCTGTTCTGTTTTTAACGAAACAAAGGTTTCGGGAGAAGAAACGGTCGCATTGGCTTTGTTTTTTACGCTACCAAGTGGGGTATAGGCATGAGTGTTAGCATTATATGACACCATATCAGAACGAGGCACATACACTTGTGCATCATCCGTCTTTTGTCCCATACGGGAATATCCTAAACCGGTTTCTATAGAGATTCGTTTAGTCGGTTTTACGGCGAAAGTCAACCCTCCACCTACATTAAAAATACCACTCATCTGGCTACTTTCATACTGGGCAGAACGGGCATTTGTTCCACTTGTTTTATAGCTACCGGACGAATATCCAGGAGAGACATATCCACCTACAGTAAACATTTTAGCATCTTCTGATTTTACTTTATTGGTAGTCTTTACCGTGGTTATACTTTTCCCGTCCAAAAGTTCCGTATATTTACGTTGGTTTTCTATCGCATTTTGATTTACCAAAGGGATAAAACCTGCACGAACGGATGCTTTCTTTAAATCACCTTCCGGTTGCTCGTTCTCCAAACCGGTTAAAGCGGAAATGGAAATTGGAACCGGAGCAAGATGCTCTACGGTATACTCTTCTCTTTTTTTCTTTATTTCTGGTATTGAATGAGGGGTAGAAGTAAATGCTAGTATCTTATTATTATCCTGATTATTAATACTTGAATTCAGAGTGGCAACAGATGTCGGGGTATAGATATCGGTATGTTTGCTTTGCATGAAAAATCCCACGCCGAACAATAATATTACCGCTGCAGCAATACCACTATACGTGTAAATTCGCCTTAGACGTCTTTGCTTCATCACGAAATGGGAGTTTATTCCTTCCCACACTCGTGCTGGAGGTTCAACGGAAACTTGTTCCAAAGCGTTTTTAAATAATTTCTCAATCTTCTCACTCATCTCTCAAATATGCATTTATCTTCCTTTTCAAAATTTCTTTCGCCCGTGCCAGGTTAGATTTCGATGTACCGTCGGATATACCTAATAATGCTGCTATCTCCTTGTGTTGCATGTCTTCCATGACGTACAAGTTGAAGACCAGCCGGTATTTCTCCGGTAATTCATTGACAAACTCGAACAGCACCTCGGGAGGTATGCTCACGTCATTGTCAAAATCATCTTCATCCACCACTTCCGGAACTTCTTCGACAACTTGCACGGATCGATTTTTTCTGAATTTCTCTAACGCCGTGTTGATGAAAATACGTTTCATCCAGCCTTCAAAAGAGCCTTTTCCCTTGTATTGGTCAATAGACTCCAATACTTTGATAAAACCATCTTGCAAATTATCTTCCGCCTCCTCGCGTGATTTGGAGTATTGGATACATAGGGCAAACATTTTAGCCGAGAACATATGGTAAAGTTGTTCTCCCGCTTTTCTGTCTCCCTTTTTGCATCGGTCTACTATTTTGTCCAAATTACACATTGATAACTATTGCTTAGATGCGCTATTTTGTAAATGGTTGCGTTCACTACGCGAAAAAAAAAGAAAAAAAATCATTATCAGCTAAAAAGCTGTCTTTTTTTTTGCATCGTATTGTTTTTTTGCGAATCTTCGCAGTGTGAAATGAAAATATGTGGTGATAATCACGGAATATTTAAAACTATAAAACAACTAAAAATGAAGACAATCTTAAATTTAAAACAGTATGTAATTTTATTGGTTGCGGCTTTTGCAATGACATCTTGTTTGGATAGCGATGATCCAGATTTTCAATTTATAGGTGGTGGTGGATATATAATTCAAGTTACTCCTACTACCTTTTTTCCTATGATTGCTGCGTATGCAAATGAGCCTATGACTAATGGATGTAAAATTTCTAATGGAAAAACGAATGTTTCACTGACAGATATCGAAGGGTATCAAAAAATGGGGGTTCAAACTGATCCGAATGTACAACAAATGCTTGCAACAGAACTAACAAATGTGACCGGACAATACACCTTAGAAGCTACTAATAGCGAAGGAAAAACTGCACAAACATGGATAAGTCTCTCTGCATCCAAAGGAATGGGAAAATTAGATGCAAAAATTGAATGTAGTGATGATGGAAAAATTACTGCTTATTTTAAACTAGCTGAAGAGGTTGATTATTATTATATTTTCTTACAAAAAGATAGTTATGATTTTACGAAATACGGATTAAAATACTGGAGTGAAACTGACTTAAAGAAAGTAACACCTGAAACAGAAGAGCCATACAAGGATTACTACAAACTTTCGCTTAATGTAAGTGATCTACTATCTAGTTCGGCAGAGCTTGCCGCAGGAAGATATCGAGTTGTTGCTGCAGCTGCCATTACAGGTACTAGCTATGGCGACTTTGTTGTATTACAAGAAGGGGCTTACGATACCTATACAAAATAGTAAGATTTTTTTTAATAAATAAAGCCGGAAGTTTTCTCTTCCGGCTTTATTTATTAAAAAATTATATGAATTAATTTAGTATGAATAAAAACATAAGTTACGACTAAAAGTTTGCATACATTAACCCTGCAATTTATAGCCGTTTCATCACACGTGTTTCAAACATAGGGAAAACGGCTATAATTCGTTTATGGTGACTTATCTCGAAACAAACTCTCGCTTAATTCTTATCAAATTGCTTTTGTCTTATTTCGCAACCAAACCCTTTCCTGTTCTTCAAGATAAGGAGATACTTCTTGATAAACCCGTTCGTTGTAAGCATTTAACCAATCGATTTCTTTTTGATTTAAAAGTTTAATTAATATAGCTGAAGTATCGAAATAACAAAGAGTTATTGTTTCAAATTGATAGAATTCTCCAAATTCATTCACCGCTTTGGGTTGGCACACGATCAAGTTCTCGTGACGGATTCCATGTAAACCTTCCCGGTATAATCCCGGTTCGTTAGAGGTTACCATACCCGGCAACATTTCTTGATTCTTTAAATCTGGCCGAATAGATTGCAGTCCCTCATGCACATTGAGAAAATATCCAACACCATGTCCGGTTCCATGTCCAAAATTTCGAAGATTCATGTACAATGGCAACCTAGCAACTATATCAATATTACATCCTTTCGATCCTTTCGGGAAATACAGCATACTAAGATCAATCATCCCCTTTAAAACAAGCGTGTAATCCTCTTTTTCCAATTCCGTCAGTTCTCCCAGTGGCATCGTGCGAGTTATATCCGTCGTACCGTGCATATATTGAGCGCCGGAATCCACGAGATATAATCCTTTGGGATGTATTTTTGATTGTTGTTCCAGGGTAGCGGAATAATGTGGTAGCGCCGCATTAGGACCATAGGCAGAAATACACCCAAAACTATCCGACACGTATTCTTTATCCTGAGAGCGGAACCAAGTTAATTGTTCTGCTGCTTCCAGTTCTGTTATAGGTTGTTGTGATAATCTATTTTCTAGCCAATAATAGAATTTAGATAATGCGACTCCATCTTTCCGGCAAGCTAATCTAAATCCATCCAACTCGGTTGTATTTTTTACAGCCTTCAGTAAGGGAATAGGTGATTCGATTTCACGTACCTCGAATTTTTTCGCCAGATGATTAAAAACAGCATAGTTGCAGGTATTCGTGTCCACGAAATACGTGTTTTCTTTATTCTGTTCATCCAGAAAGAGGAACAAATGATGGTAATCATGTAACTCGATCCCATCTTCTGCCAATTGTTGTTCTATTTCTTGAGAAATTTTGTCTAATTTGATGAATAAATGAGCTTTATCCTTTTCTACAATGGCGTAAGAAATGGCTACCGGGTTATAAGCAATATCGTTACAACGAATATTATATAACCAGGCAATTTCATCCAAACAACTGAATAACATGGCGTCACCATGATTATAGCGTATAAACTCTCGAATTTTACCTATTCGTTCTCCGGCAGATTCCCCGACATATTTTGTATCCAAACGAATTATTTTCTCCACGGGAAGAGCCGGACGATCAAACCACATTTCTCCCAGCAAATCTATTTGTTCCTGGATAGTTATATTTTTAGGGCTTAATGCATTTTTTAGGTTACGTACATCACTAACAGACATACAAAAGCCATCAATTCCTACTTTAGTTCCAGATTCAAGCACTTCAGCCAACCATTGAGGATAATCGACAGCACCGGGAATACGCAATTTATGGAGTTTTATGCCAGAACCGTCCAATTCTTTCTCTGCTTGAATAAAATAGCGGGTGTCAGTCCATAATCCTGCCTCGTTTGTCGTTACCACTACAGTCCCGTATGACCCGGTAAAACCGGAAATCCATTTTCTCTGTTGCCATGGAGCGGGAAGATATTCGCTATTATGAGGATCTGTTCCGGATATGATATAAGCCGCAATATTTTCTCGATTCATAATGCGTCTTAATTCGATTAATTTCTCTGGTATATTCATGACTATATTTTTTTATTTCTCAAATGTAGAGTTTTTGTTGAATATAACAAAATAGAGAAAAATTACATTTGTAAAGTCGTCGTGACAAAAGCTGTGTGTTACATTTGTAATGTGCGTACTGTTGCAAAAAGGGGAGAGGAGTACACAAATGTAATCATTACAAGTGTCAGTTAGCTCAAGGTGTTTCACGGGTTAACAGTTGTAAACAAATAAATATATAGTATTGAATTCCAATAAATAAACGTATAATGTATGATGTTTATATTTAATGATGATTTAACCATAATAACGAATTCAGAATATGTTCGTTGTTAATTAGATTTAAATTAAAATTATAACACACTAATATTCAGTAGTTATTAAACACTAATATAAAGTTTAAGTATAAGTACGGTCCACTGTGACGAATATGTGTAAGTTGCTTATTATTAATAATTAGTGCATCTCATGACATAAGCGGCACAATAAAAAGATATAAATACTATGAATCATGTTGATAACAAGTATATTACAACCATAGAATATAAATTGACAAATATCATCACGAATCATTGATTACATTTGTAATCATCGTAAATTACAAATGTAATTTTGATTTCTCGACACGAATGATTACATTTGTAACTCTTGATTTTACAAAATAACAGACCTATGCAAGAACGTTTGAATCAAATTATCGAGAAAAAAGGATTGACCGCAACAAAGTTTGCTGCCATGATTGGAGTAAATGCCTCTACAATTTCCCATATTCTTGCAGGTAGGAATAAACCCGGTTTTGATATTATCAATAATATTGCTAAAACATTTCCGGATCTCAATCTGACTTGGTTAATCACAGGAAACGGATCAATGGATAATTCTCCTATACAAGAAGAAAAAAAAACGGTAGTAACCGAGCCTACGTTATTTGACATGGAATCGACGGAAAAACAAAATACACCTATTATGTCCGATAAAAATGTAAAATCAGAAGAAACAAGAGATCCGATGACATACGTCAGGTCTTTAACGAAACAGACAAAAAAAATAAAACGGATTATATTATTTTTTGAAGATGGCAGTTTTGAGGACTATGAGAAAGAATAAAGAGAATGAGTCAAAAATCCATAAAATCGAACGGACTTTTGACTCACTTTCTTTTATTGTCTATTTTTTATATCAAGCCGATAATCTCTTTTACAGACTTGAAACCGTTCTCATCCAAGTAATCGTTAATTCCATCGATCACTTTTATCGTTATAGTCGGATCGATAAAGTTTGCCGTACCGATCTGTATGGCCGAGGCTCCGGCCAATAAAAATTCTATTGCATCATTGGCGCAACTTATTCCCCCCAAACCAACTACTGGAATTTTCACGACTTTGGCAACTTGCCAAACCATACGAAGTGCCACGGGTTTCACGCAAAGACCACTTAATCCCCCCGTAACCGTACTTAATACAGGTTTTCTAGTTTTTACATTGACAGCCATTCCCATCAACGTGTTGATGAGTGATACAGAATCTGCACCAACTCCTTCCACAGCCAAGGCAATTTCCTGTATACTCGTGACATTAGGAGATAATTTAACCATCAAGTGTTTTTTGTAGACTTTCCGAACTTCCTTGACAACCTCAGCCGCTGAAACACAACTTGTTCCGAAAGCCATACCACCTTCTTTCACGTTAGGGCAGGAAATATTCAATTCGATGGCCGGGATATGATCCAACGCATTTATTTTTTCTGCCGTGGCAACGTAATCGGCAATAGTTGAACCGGATACATTCACCAGTATATTACTATTTATGTCTTTTATCGTCGGATAAATATGCTCTATGAAATAGTCTACACCTTTATTCTGCAATCCCACGGCATTCAACATTCCGGAAGGAGTTTCGGCCATACGAGGATAAGGATTTCCTTCACGATGTTTTAACGTTGTTCCTTTTACGATAAATCCACCCAAACGTTCTAAATCAATAAAATCCTGAAATTCAGTCCCGTATCCGAAAGTTCCGGATGCTGTTAACACGGGATTCTTCAGGGATAAGCCGTTGATATTTATATTTAAATCTGCCATTTTAAATCTTTTATATTGAAAATAGGACCTTCCGTACACACGCATTTGTGACCTTCTTTCGTGTCGGTTACACAACAGAGGCATGCTCCAATACCGCAAGCCATCGTGTTTTCCAAAGATACTTCACAATTGATGTTATTCTGGTTCGCATACCCCGCAACTGCTTTCATCATCACTTCCGGACCACAACAAAAGATATGATCGAATTTTTCTTTCAAAACGGAATGTTGCGTGACATATCCTTTTTCCCCGAAGGAACCATCTTCAGTTGTATAGTATACTGTGGCATATTTTTCGTACTCTTCTTTCCGAAGAATATCTTTATCTGTTCGGGTACCAATCAACACAACAGGCGATAAACCATGTGCTTTCATGATCCGGGACAAATGCAACATGGGAGCCACCCCGCAACCACCACCGATGAGTAAAGGTCTACCGGAAGCTGGGATAGAAAAATGATTACCAAGAGGTAGCATCACGTTCACTTTTTCACCAATTTGTAATTCGCCCAAAGTTGACGTTCCACATCCCACGATTTTGATAAAAAGGTAAAGCAACCTGCGTGATTCATCTACGTCATGCACGGAGATCGGTCTTCTTAAAAAGGTCGAGGGAGAATGATCCACCCGTACATTCACGAATTGTCCCGGCTGAATTTCAGGTAATTCATCTGAATGTAACACCAGCAAAATGGTGTCGTGATTTAATCTTTTGTTTTCAGTAACAGTGAAATCTATTAACTTCTTCATATTTAAATATTCCAAATGAACAATTCATTATTTATTTTCCTGCAGTTTTTCGGCAAGATATTTCCCGGTATAAGAGGTTTCACACCTTATCAATTCCTCCGGTGTTCCCTCGAAAACGAGAAACCCACCTTCACTTCCTCCTTCCGGCCCCAAGTCTATAATATTATCCGCGCATTTGATCACGTCCATGTTGTGTTCGATGATCAATACCGTGTGTCCTCGTTCGATCAAGGCATTCAGTGAATCCATCAACTTATGAATATCGTGAAAATGTAATCCCGTGGTCGGTTCGTCAAACACGAAAAGGGTTGGTTCTGCATTTTCTTGACTGAGATGGTAAGCCAGCTTTACACGTTGACTTTCTCCACCACTTAATGTGCTGGAGGCCTGACCCAATTTGATATAACCCAAACCGACATCAATCAATTTTTGTAGTTTGTTAATGATACTTCGTTCGCTATGACTTGTCCCGGAAGAGAAAAATTCTACTGCTTGGTTCACGGTCATCTCCAAAATATCGTATATATTTAGTCCTTTGTACTTTACTTCCAGAACTTCATCCTTGAAACGTTTTCCTTTACAATGTTCACATTCCAAATAGACATCTGCCATGAACTGCATCTCAACCTTGATGATACCTTCACCTTGACATTCTTCGCAACGTCCTCCCGGTACGTTGAAAGAAAAATGCGCCGGTTTGAACCCGTTTAATTTCGATAATTTTTCGTCAGCAAATATTTTACGTATATCATCCCATGCTTTCAAGTAAGTAACCGGGTTAGAACGTGAAGATTTACCAATCGGATTCTGATCAATAAATTCTACTCCATGAATAAAATCAACGTCCCCACTCAAGCGGTTGAAACTTCCGGTACGATCGGAATAGTCTCCATAATATTTTTTCAAGGCAGGTACCAGAATCGTCTTGATCAATGTACTCTTACCCGACCCACTGACTCCGGTCACAGCTGTCATTATCCCCAAAGGAATTTTGACATCAATGTTCTTGAGGTTGTTTTCCGTAGCTCCGGAAAGGAGTATATAACGATTTGATTTTCTCCTTTTTGCCGGAACGGGTATGTTCTTTTTCCCATATATATAATCAGCCGTAAGGGTATCCGCTTTTTTCAAGTTTTGCAATGTCCCTTGATACACGATTTCTCCTCCCAATCTTCCGGCTAGGGGACCAACATCAATAATTTCATCCGCAGCTTTAATAATATCCTCGTCATGCTCAACGACCACTACGGTATTACCGATATCACGAAGGCGATGAAGTACCTGTATCAAGCGATCCGTGTCCCGGGAATGCAACCCGATACTCGGTTCATCCAAAATATACAGAGAACCGACAAGAGCAGAACCTAGGGAAGTTGCCAAATTGATACGTTGTGACTCTCCACCGGATAATGAAGAGGATAAACGATTTAGTGTCAAGTAACCGAGACCAACATCCAGTAGGAAATTAATCCGATTATGAATATCCGGAAGTACTCGTGCGGCAATTGTCTTATCGTGTTCGGATAACTGAAGGTTGTCAAAATAGATTTTCAATTCCGAGATTGGCATATCCACGAGTTCTGTAATGGACCGGTTGTTTATTTTCACGTACGTGGCTTCCTTTTTCAAGCGAGTTCCGTGACACACCGGGCATTTCGTCTTTCCCGTATACCGGGCAATCATTACACGATTCTGTATTTTAAACTTTTTAGACTCCAAGTATTCAAAAAACGCGTATATGCCGTTTTCACTATTCCAGAGAAGGTCTTTCTCTTTGGTTGTCAACTCAAAATAGGGGGTATGTACCGGAAAATTTATCTTGTGAGCGTGTTGTACGAAAAAATGTTTCCACTTGCTCATTTTTTCTCCTCGCCAGCACATAACAGCGTCATCGTAAACACTCAACGATTTGTTAGGAATCACGAGATCTTCGTCAATCCCGAGTATTTTCCCATATCCCTCACATTTCGGACAAGCTCCGATAGGGGAATTGAAACTGAACGTGTTTATGGTCGGTATTTGGAATTCGAGACCATCTGCTTCAAATTTATTTGAAAACGAACGTGTTACACCTTCAATATCAATATAACACGTTCCGTTTCCTTCGTAAAGAGCCGTCTCTACGGAATCTTTTATCCGGGATACCGTGTCTTTCTCGTCATTTATCCGAATCCGGTCTATCACAAGAAACATCTCTTTTGAAGAGTCCAGCGGGATATTTTTCTCGATCACGTCGGAAATACGTATAAATTCATCCCCGTATTTTATTCGTGAGAATCCCTGACTAATCAAAAGAGGAAGATTTTCATTTGTCGTCTCGGCTAATTTTGCCATGATAACAACCGTCTGATCAGTATGCCCTTCCAGAATATACGAGTAAATATCATCCACGCTATGACGCTTAACTTCTTCACCCGAAATAGGGGAGTAGGTTTTACCGATTCTGGCATACAACAGTTTGATATAATCGTAAAGTTCCGTGGATGTCCCCACGGTTGAACGCGGGTTCGAGGTATTCACTTTTTGCTCGATCGCCACGGCAGGCGGGATTCCTTTAATGTAGTCACATTCCGGTTTATTCAATCTTCCCAAAAACTGACGCGCATAGGAAGACAAGCTTTCCACGTAACGTCTTTGTCCTTCTGCATATAACGTGTCAAAAGCCAGTGAAGATTTACCACTTCCGGAAACTCCGGTAATCACGACAAACTGGTTTAACTTGATATTCAGATCTATATTTTTCAGGTTGTGAACCCGTACTCCTTTCAACTCAATGCTCTGCTTACTCATATATGTCCTTCCAAAATATATACAAAGATAAGACTTTTCGCAAAAAAAGCACCCTTTGGGGGTGCTTTTAGCGTTTGGAATATGTTTGGAAATACGTTTAAGTCTTGTTAATGACTCGTTTTAATTATTCGGAAACTACTTCGAACTCAACATCAACTTTCACTTCTCTGTGAAGTTTGATAAGAGCGGTGTAAGTTCCAATCTCTTTTACATCTTTCAGCACGATCTTCTTCCGGTCGATGTCGAAACCTTTCTCCTTCAAACTTTCAGAAATCATGATGCTGTTAACAGAACCGAAGATCTTACCGGTAGAGCTGGTTTTAGCTCCGATAGTAAGTTTAACCTCAGCCAATTGTGCTGCTATTTCTTCTGCCTCTGCTTTCAGTTTAGCTTCTTTGTGAGCTCTTTGTCTTAAATTTTCTGCAACAACTTTTCTTGCAGAAGGTGTTGCTAAAATAGCGTAACCTTGAGGAATAAGGTAGTTACGTCCGTAACCTTGTTTTACATCAACGATGTCATCCTTATGTCCTAAGTTTGCTATATCTGTCAATAATATTATCTCCATTTGTGTCCTCCTTCCTTAAAATTATTTCATCAAGTCGGTTAAGTAGGGCAACAAAGCAAGATGTCTTGCTCTTTTCACAGCGGTTGCTACTTTCTTTTGGTACTTCACAGAAGTTCCGGTAATTCTTCTAGGAAGAATTTTTCCTTGTTCATTCAAGAATTTCTTTAAAAATTCCGGATCTTTGTAGTCGATGAATTTGATTTTTGCTTTTTTGAATCGACAGTACTTTTTCTTTTTGATTTCAACCGTTGGGGGGGTTAAATATCTAATTTCGCTTTCGTTCTGTGCCATGGCTTATTTCTCCTCTTGTTTTACTTGATTTTTAGCTCTTCTTTTCAATGCATACTCGTAAGCATACTTGTCTAATCTGAACGTCAAGAAACGAATCACTTTTTCGTCACGTCTGTAAGAAGTTTCCAGTTTGTCAACTAGAGTACCTTCTCCTTCGAATTGGATTAAGTGATAAAAACCTGTCGTTTTCTTTTGGATTGGATAAGCCAGCTTGCGTAGACCCCAAGCCTCCTCGTGCTCGATATTACCGCCATTTTCGGTAATAACAGCCTTGAATTTTTCTACCGCTTCCTTTACCTGTATTTCAGATAAAACGGGAGTTGTGATGAAAACGGTTTCGTAATGATTCAACATAACTGATTGTTTATTAATACATTAATGTAATAAAAATTTATTTATCGCTCGCAAAGTTACTACTTTCCTTCGGATTTACAAAGAAATTTACCATTTTAGATTTTAGATCCTATTAATTTCGTGATTTAGCGATTATAGATTAAGTGATTCACACCCATGATCTAACGCTTGTTTTCAATCACTTGGTCTCAATATCAGCAATCTCAGAATCTTTCATTTACCTCCAGATTTTCCGTTTATTCAATTCTTGATGGTACTCCCGGGCATAAATATTATGCTGCCGAAGTGTTTTCGAAAAATTATGATACCCGGAAAAGTCACTTTTAGCGCAGAAATACAGATAATCATGTTTTTGATAATTCAACACGCTATCAATGACCTTGATGGAAGCCATCCGGATAGGTCCCGGGGGAAGTCCGGCGTACATATACGTATTATAAGGTGAATCAATCTTCAAGTAACGATCCAGTATACGGCTTATCGTGAAATCTCCCAACACGAATTTCAGTGTCGGGCAAGCATCCAATTTAATTCCCCGGTTCAACCGATTGATGTAAACGCCGGCGATGACTGGGTATTCTTCCGGTTTCAGGGTCTCTTCTTCGATGATAGAGGCTAACGTGATCACTTCTTCCGGGGAAAGCCCAATTGCAGATGCTTTTGCTATCCGGTTTTCATTCCAGAAACGATGATATTCTTTTTTCATTCGTTTCAACAAATCAAGGGCCGGGGTATTCCAATAGATCTGATAGGTATTCGGGATAAACATGGCCATGATCGTGGTAGAGTCAAATCCTAAATCGGCAAGCACATCAGAATCTTTCAGCAGCGTTAGCAATTCTTCTTTGGAAGTGCCTAATTCTTCATGAGCTTCCTCGGCAAATTCAGCCAGCGTTCGCATATTATTAAACGTGAAGTAAACCGGGTATTGATTACCGGAACGGAACATATTGATCAACTCGTTATTATTCATCCCATCCTGAATTTTATACCTTCCGGGTTTCACGGGTGAAGAAAAACGTTTGAGTCTGGCAACCACGCTGGGGGTGTGTGCATTTTCGATGTACCCGTGTCGTCGCAAGGAATCAAGCACTTGTGATATAGTGCTACTATCGCGCAAGTAAACAATACCGTCATCTTTGACACTCGTGTTTGGAGCTAAAATATAATAATATCCCAATCCCACACAAGCGAGAAAGATTATTGCCAGTACTCCTAATATGATAACAAATCTCCTAATTTTTTTATTCATAGGCAGGAAGTGTTAGTTTTCTTCTCTAAAATACAGCTTGTAATAATTCATATCCCGGTCCGAGTCATACCCTTTCTCGATGTATTTTTTTTGTCCGTGAATATAAACGTGAAAGTTCTTGTCCAATTTCAACACGTGTTTAAAGTATCTTTTTTCGTCTTTTACCGCACTATTTGATACATCAAACTGGTCTTTTAACGCAAGTTCGTTCTTTTCTTCATAATAGTTTTTGAAATTCTCAAAAGCATCGATAATCTGCGGATCGGAAACAACTTCTTCTTTGAACAAGTTTTCATTGAAAGTATCCGCTTTTTTGAAGTAATCAATCGAACGGTTAAGCATATCGATTTGGTCTGCTTTGGGAATGTCATTTTCCTGATTATAAACCTCTTGAACGAACTCTTTGCAGAGTTTCAAGTAATTGGATGTCTGGAAATAGTTATCTTCGCATTGTTCCAATCCCAAGAAATCGGTCGTCCAGTAAACAGCCTCCGTGGAGTTTGTCTTGTCCAAAATACTTACCCGGTAACCGTTTTCACTCTCGACATTGAAGACCAAGCAAGCTTTATCTAATTTTTTGATATTAATACCCGATTCACTTGCCAGTTGATAGCTATTATCATTCATGATAATTTTCAAGAAAGTATCTTTCGTTTCTGATTTAAAAATACCGATGGCATCACAAGGGCCTTCTTCCAACACGCAATTCTTGAAATGAACCATGTATAACTCTCCGGCTTTTATGTTTGGATGGTTTGATTGGTCGAACAAATGTTGAGCAATATTCAACGAAGCCTCGTAAAAGTTCGTGTTATCTTCGAAAATAGAATTAACCGCATTGTACACCAGATTGTGATATAAATTATCTTCAATAGGTGCAAACTGGTAATAGGCGTCCTTCTTAAAAGGTGCAAGAAAATAGCTTTTAAGTAGGTTGTGAACATCCATATCATCCGGTAAAAAGCAAGATTCGGAGAGACGTAATTTTCCATCCTCGTATTTATTGCCGATGTCATGGATCACGATATTATTGATCTCACAGGATTCAAAATTCATCATATGCTTTAAAATCTAAAATATACTCCTAAGTTTAATGTTTGTTTCAATTGTATCTTTTTCGAATCATTCTGATTATAAACAGCATTAGCATAGACGGAAGTCTGCATGAAATAATTGATTTTAAAGTTCAGCGTTAACCGCCAGTCTAATGTCAATTTTTCCGGTTGTTCATAGTAACTGGAAAATATAATCAGATGATTGTCTATTTTCAAGAACTTGAAAAGTTCATGCTGGTTTTTCAATTCGATTTTAGCACCCGCATCGCTTTTAAATTTTTTCCCTATTTCCAAACCGTAACGGCTGGGAGCAACGAGGTTTGTATCACGCATATATACCCATTGTCCGGCGATAGGGGACAGGTATAAAGAAATGTTATTTTTGGGTTTATAGTCCAAACCCAAAGATAAGGTAAAATTTCCCGGAGTCAAAAAGGCTGCAATAACCTCTTTATCGGGATTATTCTTTGTCTTGAACAACACGGTATTCATATCGAACTGTGTGGCGTAATTCCAATGTTTAAAAGCCTTTATTCCCAGTTTCGATTGGAGTTCCAACTTATCTTCATTTTTACTCAAATCTTCGCTACCGCTTTTTAAGGCTCCCAGACGATAACGGATCGAGTTTTCCCACGTTGTGTTATTCTTTTTATATGTTGCAAAATACTTTATATCGGAGAGAATTGACAGAGAGTTTTCACCGCCACTGGCCCAGTTACTACTGATAAAACCCTGCCCGAAAGAGAAGGTTACGTCAGAATAGTACATCCAGCACCTTTTGGTTATTTTTCCGATTTTCATTTCCGATAGTACAAAATACATTGAGTCAGGGGCTTCCAGAAGACATTCCTCAACAATTTCTTTAGGCTCTGAATATTTCTGATATTGATAAACATTTTCATCCAGGAAGAATTTCAGTTGATTTCCTCGCGGCATTACCTTCACCCAGGTTCCTATGGTGTCACCAATAAAATTCTCTGCCATAAAACGATAATATTGTGTTTTACCGGTATTAAGCCACAAATTTTTAGGACGATTAGAGGCTGATAGTAAGGTGATTTGTACGGAATCACGACTTTTCTCCTTCAACCATTGATAATTCACGTCCTGATCCATAAAAGAGAGTAAGGCTTTCAAGTCCTGGTTCAACAGCTTATCGTATTGTACGGAATCTTCCGGGTGTTCTTTATAAAAATCGACACTGTCTCTTTTAATACGATCTTCAATTTGACGAATCGCCTCTTCTTTTGCCTGTACCGTTTCAAAGTAGTTTCTCACGTAATTGAGCATATATTTAATATGTTCGTTTTCAGCATAATCACTTAACGTGTTGATGGCCTTGTATAACTCATAATATTTCACTCTTTCTTTCTTCAAGTTATCCAATGCATAACGTACAATCGGATCATCAATATGTTGATTTTTATGGCGTAAATAAATATACTTGAGTTGAGGCCGTGTATGATAAAGAGAATCTCTTTTGTTATGTTTCAAGGGTAACACGTAAGAATGTGACAATTTAGGCACAACACGTATATGTTCTCTCTTTTGGGCAAAAAGGGAATTTATAGATAATAGAAATATAAAAGTAATAAGTACAAGATTCCTCATGTGCTTTTTTTCGTTATTTAAACGGTGAATCAGGTTCTTTAGCCATGTGGCTGTAAGCAAGTTTATCCAACAGGCTAGGGAACCACTTGCTTAAAAACACGGATATTTTTCCTTCAACCAGTGTCATCACAATTTCCCGTTTGCGCTTCACAACACCATTTACAATTATTTGAGCGCATCTTTCTGCACTCATCATTTTATTTTCTGCCCGCGGGCTATCGCCTTGTTGATGTCCGTCTGCTACTAAAGCTGTTTTTCGTATGTTGGACGCCGTGAATCCCGGAGCAGCAACAAGAACATGCAATCCTTTCTTTAAATTCTCAACTCGCAATGTATTCAAGAATCCGCGCACGGCAAATTTACTGGCAGAATATCCGGTTCTTCCGGGTAGTCCCAAGAAACCGGCAACAGAGATAATTCCGACTAAACTACCTTTTGTTTTTAATATATAAGGTAGAGCAAATTTGGTACAATAAACCGTTCCCCAAAAATTCACATCCATTAAACGCCGGATGACATCCAGTTCCAAATCTTCAAATAGCGCACGCATGGATATTCCGGCATTGTTTACAAGAACATCAATTTTACCAAATCGTTCAACTGTTTTCTCAACCAGATTTTCACAATCCAACTCCCGAGTAACATCCGTTTGAACGGAAAGGGCATCAATACCCCGAGATTTTAAATTTGTCTCGATTTTCTGTAATTCATCCAAATTCCGAGCTCCCATGGCAATTTTTGCTCCACGTTTTGCAAATTCATAAACAAGCGCTTTACCTATACCAGAAGAAGCTCCTGTAATAATTACAACTTTATTTTGCATGAATAATTTTTTTAGATGAATGAAATATTAATTTTGTAACTTACAAATATAGTAACTTTTAGAGGATCATAAAAAGAAAAAGTACTCTTTTCTTCTATTATAATATTTGTTTTATAATTGATATTATGATAATCAATAAATTTATAATTCCCTATTTATCATTATTATATTGATTTCCAATGTCTTGAAATCGTATAATTTTGGTTGAATCTTCTTTTTTTTCCATTATTATTTCGGCTACAACTTCGCATCCCAAACCGTAAAGCAAACAGTTATTTACCGATCAATCCCCGCTCTCCGATGACCATTAAATTAAACATTGATACCAATGTCAAGGACATTATATCAGAATACTTAGAACGTTATCAGATCGCACATTGCTACGATTGTTTTGATCCGGCCAACGAACGAGCCACTTTAATCTGTTACTGCTCGACCATTATGGACGTGATTTACGTGTCATACTTAGCTTTATTCTATGGAGGCTTGAAAATCAATGACTTAGTATATTGATTAACATAAAATATCGATATGCTTGCTTGGTTTATCTATAGTCCCCACAACTCAACAAAACGGTAAAAGAAAAATTTGAAACTTAAAATTTAAAACACAATGGAAACGACCGAATTAATAAAAAAAGCCCATGAAATAGCCTCCAAGAAATTGAACGTCACATATATAAATGCCGAAGAATCGATAAGCTTCACCGATAATAGCATGATTATGGGGCTTACGATATTCTACATTAAACAAGAAGTTGAAAAAAATTTTTCCGTTCAGACATACTCCTTTCAAGACGAATACACGTGCGAATCACTCATACAAGAACTCACGAACGAACTCGAACGTTTATAAATATGGAAACAACTTACATCCCCAAAATTGCGATCTCCCCCTCCGGGATCGCAATTTATAGAGAAATGCTGCCTCGCTTGAAATACTCTAGCATAACCCCGGAGGATGGAAACTTTCCGTCCCCGGAACAACGTTACACCCCACCCCGTCAGAACACCCCCGATGGCATAATGTCCATCCGGGCCAAGAAACGCATAAACAACGCAATCAAGTGGCTACTCTTCATGTCAAGGGAAAAAAAACAATATTGCCGGGATCAAAAAAGATGGATTAAATTCAAAATCACGTTCATCACCTTAACCCTCGCTTCTGATCAGCGTCACACCGACCAAGAAATCAAATCAAAATTACTCAACAGTATGCTTACCGAGATGCGCAGAGACTTCGGGATGCTGCACTACGTGTGGCGAGCCGAGAAACAAATAAACGGAAATATTCACTTCCACATCCTAACGAACGTGTTCATTCCACATTCCACGTTACGAAAAAAATGGAACCGAATTCAAGATAAACTAGGCTATGTTACCGCCTATTCCAAGGAAATGCAATCCTGCCGTTCCTTCGGGGACTATTATAATAAGTATATCAACCAAGGCTCCTACACCCAGCTCATGCGACGGTACCTACTGGGTAAAGCCACCAACTGGCATAACCCCAATTCCACCGACATACATAGCGTGAAAAAAGTCCGGAATCTCCCCGCCTACCTCTCGAAATATCTTTGCAAGGCATCCCAGGACAAGCACGGAAAAGTTGAAGACATCCCGGCCGAACTTCTTGTAACCGGTAAACTATGGGGCCTATCAACCTCGTTGTCAAAACTAAAAAGTATTCCCGCCATCATCACGAACGCCATATCCAACGAGTTAAACGACCTGTTTACCCTCTTTCCCAACAACGTTCATTACGATCAATATTTCACCTTTCTCCGGATCGACTTTAAATCACTCATCCGGCACAAGTGTACCAACATCATGCGACTAATATATAGCACATTACAAAAGTTTAACGTAAACACTTTACAATTATGCGATTAAGCAACAACTTTAAATTAGAAGAATTCGAGCGTTCGAACACTGCCGGACAACTCGGTATTGACAACACCGCCCCACGTGAGGCCATCGACAACCTTTCTCGCCTCTGTACCTTGCTACTCCAACCCCTGCGAGACTACTACAAGACGAAAATATTTATCAATTCCGGTTACCGCTCCCCGGACTTGAATACACGGATCGGTGGTACCCCCAACTCTCAACACCTACGAGGCCAAGCCGCGGACATCCGTTTCACTGGCATGGACACCCTACCGGACGTGTTAAAGAAATACGGGGTCTCGTTTGATCAGCTAATCATCTACCCCACGTTCGTACACCTTAGTTATGTATCAGTTAAAGAGAACCGTAAACAAATAATCTACAAGTAAAATGGAAAAAATCTCAACACAATCCGCCATCGAGGCGTATCGAATTGCCTGTTTAACAATAAACAAAGGCAAAGGATGTACAAATGACAAATGTAACCTTTCCTGCAAGGCCGCAAAGTGCTTCATGTCAATAATCAAATCATTGTCACACAATCAAAAAGAAAAGAAATGCTAACACTAGAAATCATCGGAAACATCGGGTCAGACGCCATAATAAAAGACATCAACGGTCAGAAATACATATCCTTCAGCGTGGCCAACACCGACACTTACACCACGAACACCGGGGAACGCAAAGAAATAACCACTTGGGTCTCATGTCTAAAAAAAGGCGAATCATCCATCTGTCAATACCTCAAAAAAGGAACACAAGTATTCGTCCGTGGCAGTATGTCAATTAATATATATGACTACAAGGGGCAAAAAACAGCGGGAATAAATGTCAACGTCCGTGAGATATTCCTATGTTCATCAAGCAAAAAGACCGAAAATAACAACAATAACGCCCCTTACTAAATTTAAACTATAAACAAATTAAACAGCCCTCTCTTGAAAAGTGAGGGCATTTTTAATGACCGTTCCAAAAATCGAAAATATTCGTATATTTGCAATGCCTTACATATCAGAGAGCGGGTAACCCCGTCCGTGTTAGCCAACTACCCTTGGCTAATAAATACACGGTTTCGTACCCCCGTGTGGAACGTTAATGCGTCCACTGCTCTCTGAGTGTAAGGCAACGGGAAAGGCGGAACCGCTTTTTTTCTGCCCCAGCAAAACAACCACCATGAAACACTTAAACCTAAAAGACCTCGAAAACAAAAACCACAAACTAATGAACGATCTACAAACCTCTTTCGAGCGTGAAAACGAACTTTTCAAAATGTCTGTCATGGCATCCACCAACCTAACCCTAGCCATGCAAAAACACAATCAAATAGAAATGAAACTCAACAAAACCCGAAAACAAACCTTGTTAATACTCGAACAATATTTAAAAAATCTCAACACCTTAAAAACATTAAGAAAAGAATAACCCCAAATCACTCGTTTAAAATATTATTAACTTTCGAGTTCTCGTATTCGTGCAATTCATAGGTTAAATTTATAAACTTCTCTTTCCGTTTTATAAAATCAGCCAGTAATGGATCAAACGATTGTACATGAAAATAATCTACCCACGATATGAATTCTTGAAAATTTGAAAGCCCCAACAATGTTGTATATTGCTCGTCCGTTAATAACACCCGTCCATCTCTTTTATCAAGATTCCGACAAAGCTTCAAATAAGACTTACAATGCTCGATATCACGACACTTTGAAAACTCGATTGCCCGTCTGTTTAAAATACACGCATTTTCGCCTATTGTTACTAAACCGCCTAACGCCGCAAAATATTCTTTCTCCCGTTCATCCATCCCTTGCTCAAACAAAAAACCAAAACTCATTAACAACTCTTGAAACTTGGATAATGTATTTTTAAATATAATCTCCGATGATTCACCCTTATTCTCCCTACTCTTCGACATGGCGTAAATAACATCATCCAAATCCAAGGTTATCAAATTATTGCGTAACTCTTCCCTTAATAAATCAAGCCATTTCTGTTTTTGAGTATACTTTATTGTATTAATCTGAAGAATCTTCAACTCTCTATGATTACGCATGTTAAAATAAATGACAACCAACGTGGCAGCCCCCGCTATATATGTAGCCCAAAATACTAACCAATCTCTCTCGTTCCCGACGACCTCAATACCAAAAGGAGTACTCACCAAAAGTAAACAATTAAGAACGAACGGGAACACGAGTAAAAAAGGTATTCCCAACGCCCACCACCAATTACGGAAAAACCACTTTTTCATATCACTAAAAATTTCCCCAAAAATAAAAATTTAAAAGTAAAAATCCATACCCATCCCCCGCTCGAATGGCCCACCGTGGCGGCTCGCTACCGCTCGCTTATCGCCCCTCCACCGATCTCCAAACACGAAAACCTCATTGTCCCTCCACCCTCTCGCCTTCCTTCGGGGCCCGATCGATGTCGTCCTGCGGACATCGGGCCGTGATCCACCACACTCCCGGCTTAAAGAATGTCCCCATCTCCAGCAAACCACCTTGTCACCCCACGTCCCACCGCTCCGGGGCACGGCCTAACCTCGTGAACTCGGAGTCCGTATTCTCATGCCCCGTGAGCGGTGCGCCCTTCCATGCTCGCTACGTTTTAGCATCCCGGTAACGTAAACAGAAAACCCCACCCGCCCCACCGCACAAGAATCTTATAACATAATCGAGCGCCAGTTATGCCCCCTTCGGGCTTCGGGGCTACGCCCGGCATAACCCCGACTATGTTAAATATTCGCCCTCGCACCCCGGTACCCCGTGGCAACATCGTGAACCCCACCTCCCACGTCGAGCAATCCCCACGCTCATGGAACCCCGTGCGCTGCTCCCCCCACACCCCACCTTTGCTCCCGAAGCCCTCCCCGCTTGAACCCGTCCATGCTTGGTCGCCCCGTCAACCTCCCTCGCTACACACCTCCCCACATCCCCGCACGGCTCCCCGTTTACTCCTCCCACGTCGGGGTCACGCTCGCAAACTTGCGTCACCCCTCCACTTCCCCCACGAACGGGGAAACCACCCCACACCCCTCCCGTCCCTCCCCACCTTCCCGCCTGCCTCGCCGACTCCGGCTACTTCGTGCGCCTCCGTGTGCGGCTCGGCCCCCCCCC
>ERZ827450.268-NODE-268-length-70777-cov-12.116046_pt1 | contig 70777 bp, 69 predicted proteins | sample MGYA00519773_ERZ827450 | MGnify/ENA primary metagenome ERZ827450 (study PRJEB31778, sample SAMEA3449306) | human gut metagenome | biome: human gut; feature: human-associated habitat; material: faeces | place: United Kingdom | collected 2010/2012 ...
TGGTTGTACCGTCGGTATTGACATAGCTCAATGTATTTTCGTCCGGGATAGCCTCTAACGTCGGGATCTCCGGTTTGTTCTTGATGTAGTTCTTATTGACAGGATCGATAACGTTCCAGTCGGGTTGCAGTCCACTGATGACTCCTTCGGCGGCTTCGGCTGCACGATTGGCGCGGTCGGCGGCTGTGTTGGCCTCGCCGGTTGCCTGTTCAGCATCAAGGATAACCTGGGCTGTCATCTGTTCCCGTTGTTCTTCCTGTGCCTGACGGGTTGTTTCGTTTGCCTGGCGGGTTGATTCCGATGTTTCCCGAAGTTGTTCTTCGACGATACGGGCTTTTTCTTTTTCGGCACGGATTGTTTCGGCTGAAATCCGTCCCTGTTCCATTTGGACTCGTTCCTCTTCCTTGGAAATGCGCTCCTGTTCAGCCTGATCACGGTCAACTTCTTCGGTAGCACGTGCAGATTCAGCCTGATCACGCAAGTCCTCCGCATTGATACGTTCCTGTTCCGACTGATCGCGCAAAGACTCAGCCGCAACACGAGCCTTCTCGGCTTCAACACGCTTACCTTCCTCGGTGACGCGGTTTTGTTCTGACTGTATCCGGACAAGTTCAGCAGCTGCACGCTTAGCTTCTTCATCAACCCGGAACCCTTCAGATAGTACACGATTACTTTCTGCTTCCTTACGAGCAATTTCAGCATTGATACGCTCCGTTTCAGACTGATCGCGTAATTCTTCCGCATCCTCGCGCAGACTTTCAGCAGAAGCACGCGCGGCTTCTGCCTCGACACGCAATTTCTCTACTTCAACACGCTGTTTTTCAGCTTCGACACGAGCTTTTTCTGATGCAATCGCATTCTTTCCAAACTCTGTTAAATCCGCCTTTAATTTGTCGATACCGTCAGCCGCTTCTTGTGCTGGTGCCTGCAAAAGAACTATCCAATCGTCATACGTCTTGCCGGGATTCTTATCCTGCCATTCCTGGAAAGCCGTATTGCCTCTGAGCGATTCCATATCAGCCCAGGCGCTTTCATTTGTGACGCGATCAACGCCAAATGCAATATATTTTGACAGGTTCCCGTCCGGGACCTTGTTAAAGTCCGTGACTTTTTTCTTCTCTATTTTCGACATGGCTCAACATCTATGCAGTATTTACCATCCTGAGAAACAATAAGGTTCCCTCTTTGTGAGGCAAGAAGGTATTCGACACCATCGATACGGAATACGGTAAATACCAAGGTTAGGTTAAAACTTATCATTGTAGGCGCAAGGCTGAGCAGCTTAAAGTCCGTAGCCTTGCTGTAATAGCAGGGAAATTCGTTTCCCATATAGTCGACGTACAAGGAACGTTCCCCCGGTTGAATCAGCGCACCGAAAAAGGCATCATAGCAGTTCCACATCCGGTTCATGTCCGCGGCCTTTATACGGCATTTGAACACCGTTTCTTTACTGTTAAAAACAACGTTTTCCGGATCATATATTTGGCCGTCGACAGTTGAAACCTTTCGTGTCAGGTTCTGTTTGACCGTCGGCATTTTCTGGAACGAAGACATGGATTCATCGACAACGACACCGTAATCGGCCAGGTCGACGCCATCCAGTTCAAAAAGGGACGGCCGGATAACAAGGCCGGAATCGGGCAAGCTCAAAGCCGGCCTCACGGGTTGGTCCTCTATGAAGTTCAATGAAAAATCCGTTGCCCCGGGATATATCCTGCATGTTTTCTGGCTGTCCAGACGCAAGGCCCATTCCCTTTCAAGTGAAGGGATACGGAACGTATGATATCCCGGAGCCGATAAATGTTCCAAAAACTCACCGACGTAAATATCCCGGCTGGCAAGAAAAGAAATGCCGATTTCCTTTTTTTCCAGCTTTGGATCGGACAAGTCAACTTCAACGCCATCTTCTTCCGGCCAGTCGTTCTTTTCCGGTTCAGTCATGGCAGGAAACTTTAAAAGATCCTTATAACCGCCTTTGACAATCCAGACGCCAAAGGCATCATAAGCGTTCTGTCCGTCTATAAAAAAATTCCCTCTCATGCCGCTTTTCTTAAAATTAATCCCTTATTCAATATTTCCTGAAGCGTACGGCGTGTACCTTCCATATCGTTCTCTATTTTTTCCAGGCGTTTGCAATGGGACGTATTTTCCTCGATCCGTCCCAGTACACTCAATCCTTCCGTAATCATTGACTGAATCGAATTTACCCCCTGACAAGTTTTATCCGCCATCTGGAGCAACGCGTAAAAATTACCATTAAGTTCACTGGCACTTTCCTGGCTCATGGATGCTATACCCTTGGCTGTCGCCTGTCGGCTGGCTCCCGTTACGCCGGAAATATCAAGTCCGGTAATTTTCTCGGCCTCTTCCAATTGCCGGGCCGCATTTTCTATGACTTTGTCATATTCTGCCTTCAATGAGGCGATTTTATCCTCTGTCAGACCGCCTTCACTGGCCTGGGCAAATTTCTCGTACCATTGGCGGAGCGGTTCTTCCAAGGCTCTTAGCTTTATTCCCTGCAACACGGCATTGTTCAGCATTTCCTCAAAGCAGTCCGCAAAATCTGCCGCTGAGCGTTTCCCTTCGGCAAATCCCTGAAGTATGCTGTCCGCGATACTGTCAGAGGTGGTTCCCGTCCAGGCTTCACGCATGCTCTCGGCCTGGTCGGCGAGCATCTGATCAATGTCCGCACCTTCTTCCTTCAAGGCTTTAAGCTGTTCAAACAACTTTGCGACCTTTTCTTCCAGGCGGCCTTCCGTATACAGTTTTTCTATATCGTCATAGCTCTTGCCTGCCAGGGAAGAATATATATTCCATGTTTTGGCCTTACGGAACCATGTACCGTGTTTGTAACCTTTTCCTGAAATGAACTCTTCCCCCTGTAATTCGGTCCATATCTTTTCATATTCTTTCTGAACGTCTCCTGATTGCTGTTTGAGTTCGGTCGTAATGCGTTTGTTGTATTTCAGGGATGTTTCTCCTATCTGCTGTTCCAGGCGTAGACGCTCCCGGATCATCTTCTGGTACTCTTTTTCCCCTTCCATAGCATTGTCATAGAACTTTTGGTTCTCTTCACGGGCCAGACGGTTCATTTCCTTGACTTTCTTTCCCATGGAAAAAACCTTGCTTATGCTGCCGATGACACTGGTTACCCCTCCCAGGATATCACCTGAGGCGAAGCGGGCCGCACCAGTGGCAACACCTCCCAAGGCCGATGCAAGTTCCATTGTCTGTTCTGCCGCATATCCGGCATCATCACCGAAGATATCACCGATCCCGCCCGATATGGTGGAAAGGGAGGAAAGCACTGACTGTATTTCTTCATCGATATTGTTCAGTGCCTCGGAAATGGCATTCTTATCGACTTTTCCGTCTTTACCCTTGACCGCTTTAAGAAGTTTGTTCCAATCGTCCCGGATCGCTTTGAACGGGCTGCGGGACCTTATTTCTTTTTCCAGACGGTTGATCGCTTCCTGGTATTCCTTTACATTCTCAGGTGTCCAGGTAGACGTATTAACCTCCCTGGCTTTGACCTGGAGTTCTTCCAAGACGGGCAGGGACTTTTTATCCAGATCGGAAAATATGGCCGTCCACAAATCGGAATCTTTCAACTCGTCGAATGAAATTGCCGATAAAGCCTTCTTTTTATCCTTTTCGAGCTGAATGAGTGCCGCATCTATGTCACTGCTGTTCGTTTCGGTCCTTTGGGAAGAAAGAAAACGGTAATCCGCTGTAAATTTTTCTTCGATTTTCCGCCTCTGGCTGTCATAGTCCTGATATTTTTCCAACATTTTTTTTAAGACATCTTCCTTTGCCTTATCCGCAGCCAGTGCAGCGTTATCCTTGGAATCATCTATTTCCCGCCTGATCCCTGAAGGCAACTGGTCCGTTGAAGTCGTTTTCGGAGTAAATTCCAGCCCCTTTTTCTTCCAGTCGGGGTTTCCCATTTCCCACTTCTTTTTCTCCAGTTCCTGCTGTGCCTGTAACAAATTCTGTTCATATTTCCGGATAGAGGACAATTTCTGTTGATACTCCAGGTCGATCTGTCTTAATTCCTTGGCCGTCCCGTCTTTCATCCTGGCTATTTCCGAAGCCTGGTTTTTCAATTCAAGTTCGCTTTTTGCCTCTGCAATGGATTGCTCCCCTCTTTCGATCTCCAGAAGGCGCATGGCAGCTTCCGCCTTGACAGCATTGGCCTTTTCCTTTTCCCGCTGTTCCTTGCTCATGCTCCGGGTCGCTTCTTTCCCTTGCTTGTCGTACGAATCATACGCTTTAAGGGCGGCTGTGGCTTCCTCTATGTTTTTACGCGCCTCTTTATATGCGGTAACCGTTGTTTTGCTTATACCGGTAGTTTTTCCAGCATCCAGTAATTTTTTCTGTTCCGCAGATATATTTTCCAGTACGGATTCCGCCTGTTTCTTTACCTCTTCCCAGTATCCCTTGTTTTCTGTGATCGCCTTCTCAGCCTCTTCCTTGTTAAAAAACGGGTTATACTGCTTTTGGATATCCTTTATCTTCTTTTCCGATTCCAGGTAGCTTTTGATATAGTCTTCGAGTGATCCATAAAAATCACTGTCTATTTTCATTCCTTTCGTTTCATATTGTACTTTTCCCAGGACCGTGCTCCATGTTTTTTGGAAGCCCATCCCGGCACGCTCGGACTCTTCCGTCAGGTCCATGATATCGGCGATCAGTCGGTCTATAAACCCCGTGTCCTGGCCTTTCAGTTCGTTACGCATGGAGGTTAAAGCCTCCGCTTGTGTTTTGAGCGCCTTGTCCGCAACTTTGCTTGTAGCCGAAGCCTGGGCTTTAGCCGCCGCGTTTTCCCTGATCGATGCGGTAATCCGTTTATAAGCGGCGTTCACTTCATCCAGAGAACTTTTTTCCGACAACAAATTAGGAAGGTATTTCCCATACAGGTCGTTGATTTGGTTGATGGCCTTTCTCCGGCCTTCCGTCCCTTCCTTCGTCTTATTCAGCCGGCTGAAAACTTCTTCCAGCGACTGGCGTTCTTTCAGCAGTTCCTCGTTAAATTCCTGCAAACTTTCGGTTAACAAGCGTTGCGACTTGTTTGCGGAGAACAAATCCCGTCCCCAGGAGATTATATCTTTCCCGTACATGGAAAGCATGGTGATGGCAACGACTAATGCCGTTTGCCATGAAATGATAGACGATGCGAGTTGCTTCCATACCGGGGTGGCCGCCTGTCCTTCTGCTTTGAGGAGCGCATATTGCTGGCGTGCCCGTTTTACATCGTCGATCAGGATCGGCATGTTATTCGATATGGCCAGAAAAAAGGTATTCACGCCCATGGTCAGCGAGGGAAGTTCCCTCGCCACCTGCTGGACGGACATGTTAAGGCTGTTAAATGTGGTTCCTCCGGCACTGCGGAGGCCGGCCAGACGACTTTCTGCCTGGCCGATCTCCTTGTCAAGGTTTTGGATTTTTGTAAGTAGCTGACTGCCCGCTTCCCCGTCCCGGTCGGCTTTACTCATGGATCGGTAGGTATCAACGAGTGACATCATACTACCGCGCAACGAGTTCAAGGAACCGACTGCCTCTTTTTCCTTGCCGATCCGTTCGTTTAAAGTATGTGTCCCGGTAATGATCGCCTCACGGAGCTCATTTTCCTTTACTACTAATTTGGCTTTGGTTTCAAGATAGGCTGCTGTCGATATGTTCCCCTGCACCCTGCTGTTATCCAGGGATTCTTCCGTTGCCGATAATTGCCGGAGGGTATTGATGTTTTCCTGAATGCTGACAGCAAGACGGCGGTTATTTTCGCTCATGGAATTGAACGTGTTGTCGCTGGACTCCAGCAAACGGCGGAATGTACTTTCCGACTCGTCCCGCAGTCCTTTGATACCCAACGTCACTTCCTCGACTTTTTTGTCAAGGTCCCCGCCGAATTTATATGTAACCTGTACTGTCTCGTTCATAACGTTTTTCAAGCTAAGCCGAGGAACTCCAGTTCCTCCTGTTCGGAACTGATCAGTTCGCCTTCTTCTAAATCTGAGTTTTCCTGTTTTTTTCTGGTTTCTCCGGTGTCGCTAATCATGTTAAGTATCACGCACCAAGGAATTTCATACATGATTTCATGATAGGTAAAACCGGCCTCCATAATTTGTTTTATTTGTCCAAACGGGCTATGGGGCGGAATAAATTCCACCGTTAACTCCTCGTTTCCTCCTGGCTCAAAACCGGACTGGTCACGCTCATCAGACCGACCGATTTGATAATACTGGCGAAATGTTCACCGCCTGAAAGCAACAACATGATCTTTGCCAGTTGCGCCATGCCGAGCGATGTCATGTGATTTCTAAGATACCAGGCCAGCAGCCGGCAAAATAGAAAATTCGTTATTCCGCCCCTTAGCAGCCCTGTCGCAACAATACGGGAAACCCTCTTTCCATGTTTGGCGATGATGTGCATCACCTCATGCAGTTCCCCTTTTTGAAGCCTTGTCAGGTCTATTCCAAGGCGGGTGTACATCTTGCTGATCCTTAAAAGAGTCGCATAAACCGGAAGACGGAAATATGCCCGGATGCTTTTCTGCCCGAACTTTCGGAGCAGCCAGGGCGCCGGAATGTCTATCGCCACCGCATCATCCAGCATTGAGCCGGCCGCATCCGATTCACGAAGTCTGCGTCCCATTTTTATGCTCCTTCTTCCGTTTTGGGTTCACCCAGCTTATACACTTCATACGGACCGTCGTTCGCTCCGATCGGTGCCATTGCCTTTGCCGTGATTTCGATCTGGGCGATATCGGTGCGTGTCAGGTTCCATACGAAACGGGCCTTGACCTGGGCACGGGGAATGTCGATACATACGTTGTAAAGGCTAATGACCCTTACAGCCATTTCGACAGTGACCATGTCCTTAGGGGCTACGAACTTCTCGACACTGTAAGTCTTGCCCTCGACGGTGACATCTTCCGTTTTGGTCGTACCCCCGAAAACTTTTTTCAGCGTCTCGTTGTCCCATTCCATAAGATTCAGCTTCACCTGTTTCAACCCCGGTTCCGTCAGAACGGATTCTTCAGGGGTGGAACCGTTCTCCTCCGAGTAAAAATCCTGGGCGCTGTCTTCTTCCGTGTTGAATGAAGCTGTCCCTTTCAGCGTATTCCCCAATTGCAGGAGGTTCTCAGCCGAAGGCATTCCCCCTTCGGGATTTACATCCCCGAACATCGCTTTCTTGAGTCCGATGGAACGTGTCTTTTTTTTATCCATTGTTATTTTCTGATTTTGGTTATAAAATATGTCAACGTAAATCCTATTAAAGCCCCGGTCAAATAACATTTGATTTGCATCCAAAATGTAAATACATCCGGTTCTTTTTGGCTTTCGTATTGCTCCAGCGTATCACGTATACGCACCAGTGCTTCCTGCTGGCTGTAGACCAGCGCCTGAAGGCTGTCGCAGGAGGCGGAAACCAGAAGTGTCCCGTCTTTTACGCCGGCCTTTACGGTAGCCTTGCCTTCTTTCTTCTCATAGAAGGCTTCTTCGGGGAGCCTACGGAGGCTGTCGATCGGTATCTCCATCCTGGCCAGGCTCGACGGGATTGTCGCGAGCGTGACGGATACCTTTTTGTCCCATCGGAGACTGTCCGCCCCTTCTATAGTAGAAGTTCCCTTCGTGCTCCTGCACGAGAATGCGGACAGGGCAGCGATCATAATGGCGACAGACAACAATTTTGTGCAGCACCATTTCCAGAGTGTCTTTAAGTTTCCAAAATTCTTCATGCAGTTCTATCAGTCTTTCGTTTTGTTTTAAAAGTGACTCATTGTTTGATTCGGCTATTTCCTGCCATACCGCCCGGGTATCTTTTACCAGTTGCGCTTTCTTTAGCTTGCGGGTCTGGAAAAACAACAGGACACCCCAAATCCAGCCACTGGCGCTAAATACCGTTTGCAGTATGTCCAGGAAATGGTCCATCGGGAAAACCTCCTTCCTTTATGAAAAGTACAGTTCCGCTTCCCGACGGCGACGGCGCATCAATCCCGACAGGGTGACGCCTCCCGCTTTTACCCATCTTAGAAATTCGCCCCGGATATTGGGATTGCCAGGATTCGCCTTCACGCATTTAAGCAGCGTGGAGGAAAGGAATTTCTTTCCCCCCAGATTGAAAACGAATGATGCAAGCGCATCGAACTGGTTCTGGTTTACCCCCGGACATTCGCGGTTTATGACCGCTTCCACGTCTTCCAGGTCCTTATCGAGGAAATACTCGGCACGCCTTTTATCGATCCGGTCGCCTTCCTTTACGCCTGCCGTATGCCCGTAACCGATAGTCAGGACTCCGGCGGGGCAACGGTAAGCCTCCAGGCGCAGCGATTCAAATTCCCGGATCAGGGCTTTTCCTTTCTCCGAAGTCTTCACGCCTTAGCGCCTCCTGTCGCTTTGAACCAATTCTTGCCGTCATATCCGACAGTCACGGTTTTACCCGCCTCTATGTCAAATGCTCCGATAGTGATCACATTTGCCTCTTCCGTGGCCTTATTGGCTATGCTCAAACGCGCACCCAGAATAACGCCATCACCGGTAATGCTGTAGGTTGCAGCGGCCTCCGGCGTGATCTCGATCTGTCCGGACGGACTTTTAAGCGTAATGGTCGTACCGCTAAGTTCCGCATCTTCCACCTCCCTGGAATCCAGCAGGACGACTTCTTCACCCCAGGCGATATTCGTGTCCGCCTTCATCAGCATTTTAAAGAAATACTTTTCACCGGCATTCGTCACTTTATCGATCTGGATCACGTCCATGTCGTCCACAAGGTTGACGGCGGCCCAAAGGTTCGTATCGTAATCCATCCCGCAGACGGTGGCCACTATGAGACCTTCCGGCCATGAAGAGAGCGGAACGATACGGATGCCCTTGTAGCGCTCAACGTTCATGTCCGTATAGTTGGCCCCCTTGTTGGGCTGCTGGGTCAATTCTTCGTCATACTGGTCGAAATCCGTTACGCTCATCAGGATTCTAAGTCCCGGATTGCTTCTCATGGTGGTCGGAATGGAGTCCTTCACGGCTTTCAATTTTTTCAGCATGGACGTTTCACCGGAAACCACATAGATGACGTCCTTGTCGCTTAACATACGGGTGACGATGCCGTTAAAGAGGTGGTCGTCGTCATCGCCCAGTATGCCATTGATGAAGTGGAATCCCAGTTCGAATTTTACCTGTTTGGACATTTCACGCAGCAACGCGTTTTGTCCCTCTGCCGGAAGCTCCGAAAACACGAGATTCCCTTTCGGTTGCCATTTACGCCAGATATTTTCAAAGGAACGGGGATTGAACTCCGTGTATGCCATGAAGTCCACCGGAATCAAGGCGCGTTCGTCATACGTGAAATCCCCCTTGCTGTCCTGGCTGGTTGGCATTTCCTTGCGCTTTTGAAGCATCTTTCCCGTTTTCATGCGGGGAAGGAAATACGCTTTCTCCACACCCGGTTCCATGTGGATCAGTCCCTTCTCTACTAATTCGTTGCTTGTTGCGGCCCGGGTAAGAAGCATTTCAAGAACTTCACCCGCATAGTTGGTATTGGTTACTTTAATCATCGTTTTGTTAAGATTTTAAGTTGTCTTTGATTTGTTTCATTCTGTTTTCCCATGCGGAGATTTCCCCCTCTTGGGTAGTCTGGATATCGTCCAGCACACGGCGGGACGGTTTCAAGGATTTAAGCACCGCCTCCGCATTTTCCGGATCGGATACTAAAAGGTCCTGGTACATCTTTCTCTGGTTCTCACGGATACGGCCGTCTTTTATGGCTGCGTCGACCAGGGCGTTCCTTTTGGCTTCGGCCTCTTTCTCCTCCTTGTCCTTATACGTTTGGAGGGAACTTTGAAGCTCGGTGATTTGGGCTGTCAAGCCGGATACGCGTCCGGCCTCCGTTTCCAGGTGTCCGATGTGCCGGAGCATTTCTTCGTCACTTGCCAGATTGGCGAATGACGGTCTCTTTCTTAATTCGTCTGTAAACATTGTATTTGGGTTTGGTTTTAAACGGTTTTGGAAAACATGATATATTTCTTCAGGGGAAGAGGCCTCTTCGACGGGTTCCGTATCGTATATGCCATCGATCAAGCCTTCCTTTAAGGCTTCTTCCGCCGTGAACCAATGGTCCTTCCCGTCAAAAAAAGAGTTTTTGATCTCTTCCCGGTCCTTCCCGGATTTCGCGGAATAAATATCGGCCAGGGTCTCTTCCAGGGATTCCAGCTCGTTTATGCAACGTTTATGGTCCTCCTTGTTCCCGTAACATCCCCCCGATACGCTATGTACCACCATGCGGGCGTAACGGCTCGCGTATACCGGCTTTCCGCAGGAGGCTATCACGCTGGCTATGCTGGCTGCCACGCCATCTATATATAATGTAATGTCCGAGCCACTGTTTCGAAGCGCGTTAAATATGGCAAGTCCGGCAAATACGTCACCTCCCATGGAGTTGATCCGGATATCCACCTTCTTATAAAGGGCGGTCAGTTCCAGGAACTCCCTGACGATATCCGAACTCCGTATCTCATCCGTACCGCTACCTATGTCACCGTATAATAAGATACAGGCCGTACCTTCCTCGGAAGCTATCATGTTGAAAAATTGCTTTGCCATTTGCGTCATGTTTTGGTGCAAATTTCCGGGCAAAAAACCACCCCTGCAAATCGGCTTTTTATCATGCCGCTCCTGCACGGGTATCATGCCGCCACGCCGCCGTATCATGCGGATAAAAGTTGCCGGAGTCTTATATAAAGTCGAATTTTGAGGAAAATTTCATAACCAAAATCAACATTGAAAATGACAGATTTAACCAACCAACAGAAAAGGGAATGGGCTAAAGTCCTGTATATCCGGGAAGATTTAACCCAGGCGGAGATTGCCGAAAAGGTCGGAGTCAGCCGCCGTACGATCATATCCTGGTGCGATAAAGGGAAGTGGGCCGAACTGAAAGTCGGTATGACCATGACCCGTGAACAGCAGATCAATAACCTGCACCGGCAAATCGCGGAAATTAACCAGGTCATTTCTGCCAAGCCGGAAGGAAAACGGTTCGCGGACGCATCAGAGGCCGCCACTATTCAAAAACTCTCCCAGGCCGTTGACCGGCTGGAAAAAGACGCCGGCCTCAAGGACCTGATTTCGTCGGGAATGCGGTTCCTGTCATGGCTAAGGAGCGAAGACATGGGCAAGGCCAAGGAGTTCGGCGTATTATGGGACACGTTCATTAAAACCACGCTATGAAGACGGAAGACAGAGAAGCGTTACGCAGGTGGGAAAATTATTTTGAGTCCTTGATGGCGGATGTCCCCGTCATCCATAAGAACCGGAAAGAAATGGATGAGCACAGGGCTTACCTGGAAGCGCACGTTTTGGAATGGATCACGTTTTTCTTTCCTGAATATGCAAAATATGAATTTGCCCCTTTTCATATAAAAGCGATCAGGCGGTGCATAAAAAACGATGAATGGTTCGAGGTTCTTTCCTGGGCGCGAAGCCTGGCAAAAAGTACCGTCGTCATGTTTATCGTGCTTTACCTGGTCCTGATCGGACGCAAGCACAATATAATGATGGTCAGCGCCACCCAGGGAGCGGCGGTCCGCCTGCTTGATCCGTACAGGAAAGAACTGGAAAGCAACCCGCGCCTGAGGGCTTATTACGGGGAACAAATCGGAGCAAAATGGACGGATGAAGAATTTATCACCAAATGCGACGTGGCCTTCCGGGCCATCGGCTACGGAAATGCCCCGCGCGGATCGAGAAACAAATCCTACCGTCCGGACATGTTGCTGGTCGACGACTTCGATACCGACGAAGCGTGCAGGAATGCCGAACGTATAAAAGACATGTGGAATTTTTGGGAAAAGGCCGTTTACGGAACCCGGGACCCGGCCGTACCGGTCACCATTATTTTCTGTGGCAACATCATTGCAAAGGATTGCTGTGTCGTAAGAGCCGGCAAGATGGCCGACCATTGGGACATTGTCAATATTCGGGATGAAAAAGGGAACAGTACCTGGCCCCAGAAGAACACGGAAGAAATGATCAATGAAATCCTGGGAAAAATCAGTGCGGCATCCGGGCAAACCGAATATTTCAATAACCCGGTCAGTGAGGGGGAAATATTTAAGGAACTCCATTGGGGGAAGGTTCCGCCTCTTGGACGGTTCAAGTTTCTTGTCGTTTACGGCGACCCGTCACCGGGACAAAGCAAGAAGGGGAAAAGTTCCTATAAAGCCGTTTGGCTGGTCGGTGAGAAAGACGGCATATATTATATCATCAAGGGATTCCTAAATCGCGGGTTGAACTCCGATTTTATTGACTGGTATTTCTTTCTGGACGATTTTGTCCGTGGGAAAGTATCCGTCTATCATTATATGGAAAACAACTCACTCCAGGACCCGTTCTTCCAGCAGGTTTTCCGCCCCCTTCTTAAAGCAAAGTGCGAGGAAAAAGGCAAACGGATCAATATCCGTCCCGATGAAGAGAAGAAAACGGAAAAAGCCACCCGCATAGAAGCCAACCTGGAGCCGCTCAACCGTGAAGGACGTCTCATCTTCAACCAGGATGAGAAAGAAAATCCGGATATGGTCCGCCTTGCGGAACAGTTCCTCCTGTTCAACCTCCAATTGACATATCCCGCCGACGGGCCGGACTGCATAGAGGGGGCCAAACGTATTATTGATAACAAGTGCCTGGAGCTTCAACCGATGATAAAAATACCGGTAAAGGCTTTCAGAAGTAAAAACAAATATAGATTATGACGCAGTACATTGAACCGAACGACTATGATGCAAGCGTGCACCGGGAAATCATTGACGCAATAACAAGGGAGGACAATTCGATCCTGGACATTTGCGAGGACCGGGCCATAGAGGAAATGAAATCATATATGGCGGGACGTTATGACGTGGACAGGATCTTCGCCGCCAGAGGCGAAGAACGGCATCCGCTGATCCTTATGATGTGCCTGGATATAGCGGTATACCATATTTATTCGCTGGGCAATCCCGCGAAAATGTCTTCTTTGAGGGAAAATCGCTATGAAAGGGCGGTGGAGTGGTTAAAGGGAATACAGAAAGGCAATGTCGTGATAAACGGAGCCCCGACCCTCCAGGATGAGAATAAGACGGTATCCTACCTGTTCGGGGGAAACCGGAAACGATGCAACCATTTCTAACGATATATAAACAGCAAACAAAACCGATTCAAATGAAAAAGAAATTAAGACGGAGAACCAAAACCGGAAACATAACCAAACCGATCACATCCGGCGGATTGTTTAACCAGCCCGCAGGTGGGAATACGATCATATTGACCCAGGCCAGACGCTGGCAGGTGGACATCAGTCATTACATGAGGGCCGTAACGGAGGCTGAACGGATCGATTTTCCGAACCGTGCCAGGTTATACGACTTGTATGATACCATTCTGCTCGATACCCACCTCTCTTCCGTCCTTGAAAAAAGAAAGTCGGCCGTGTTGTCTTCGCAGATAGAGTTCAGCCGTGACGGCAAGCCGGACAAAGCCATCGGGGAAATGCTTGAATCCCCCTGGTTCCTGGACTTCCTTTCTGACCTGCTCGATACGGCCTGGTGGGGAGGCAGCCTGTTCCAGTTTGGGATAGACGAGGGTGGATGGTTGTCTTACGACCTTATACCCAGAAAGCATGTGGACCCTATCCGCAAGCTGATCCTTCGGATGCAGACCGATATACACGGGACGGCGTGGGATGAATACGACAACCTCCTTTTTGTCGGCAAACCCCGTGCACTGGGTGAATTGATAAAGGATATCCCCTGGGTTCTGTACAAGCGGGCGGATGTATCTGACTGGGCACAGTTTGCGGAACTCTTCGGACAGCCGATCCGGGAATATACCTATAACGGCAATGACGACCAGGAACGTTACAATCTCATGCAGGACGCACATGAAGCGGGCGGTTCTTCCGTTTACATCCATCCTGACGGGACCGGCCTGAAACTGCTGGAGGCAGGGAATAAGTCCGGCTCCAGTGATTTGTACAAAAACCTGGCGGCTTTCTGCAATTCGGAAATAAGCAAACATGTCCTGGGCAACACGCTGACTACCGAAGCCGGGGAAAAAGGGACGCAGGCTTTGGGCGAAGTCCATAAAAAAATAGAAGACAAGCTCCTGGCACAGGATAAGCTATTTGTTCTCAATGTCCTGAATTATCAAATGACCGACATATTCGAATCTTTCGGCATTAACGTGAAAGGTGGTAAATTCTCGTTTGTCATTCCCAAAGATTCCAACCAGACGCAGAGAATCGATATCATCACAAAGCTGTCCTCACTCGGACTGCCGATCAGCCATGACCAGTTATATGACGAGTTCGGCCTGAATAAACCGGATAACTACAATGAGATCACCGCCGAAAGGGAAAGAGAAAAAGATGATACGAAAATACGCCTGAAGGAAAAAGGAGCCGAAAAAAAGGAAGAAACGAAAGGTACGGAACATAATAGCGGAAACGTGAGCTCCACGCCCAAAAGGGCGGTCAAGGGGAAAATGATACGGACCTTCTTTAAAAATCTGACATCCCGTTTTTTCGGAAAAGCCCCCAAAAGCAAGGGGGCTTTAGGATGGTAATGAACGGACTGTATGCCGACACCCTGGAAGAAAGTTTCGTTTTTGACGGGAAAGTTCTGCAAGAGGCGATCCGAAAGATATACGGAAAGGATTTTAACACGCTGACGGATATAGAAAGAGGCTTGTGGAATGAGTTCTGGAAGGCCTTTAATGAAGCGACGGATACCGGGTTCCATGAACGAAGCCCCTTTCAGGACGATTACGCATTCTATCGGGAACTGCGTTATAACAATGCCGTCTTTGCTGCATTCAAGGCGCATCGCTTTCAAAACGACATCGCCTCCCAGCTTCAGGATGAAGACGGGCAGTTGAAACCTTTCGACATTTTCAAACGGGACGTGGAAAAGTTCGTTTCCCCGCTTCACCTTGAATCATGGTTACAGACGGAATACGCCACGGCTGTGATCCGTGCGCACCAGGCAAGCGACTGGAGACGCTTCGAACGGGATAAGGATGTACTTCCCCGCTTGCGTTGGGTGGAAAGTACGAGCGTGCATCCCGGAGAGGACCACCGTGTATTTTGGGGTACAATCCGTTCGATAGACGATCCTTTCTGGTCGGCACATCGTCCGGGGGACAGGTGGAATTGCAAATGCAGCCTGGAGGCAACAGACGAGGCAGAAACGGATATCCCTGATACCGGAAATCTATATGCCCCGGCTCCCGGACTGGATAATAACCCCGGAAAGGATGCGAAACTTTTCAGCGATACCCATCCGTATATACAAAATGCCTATAAGGGGGCGAAAGAGGCCGTAAGGAAATTCATATCCAAAGAAACGGTCGGTCAAGGAAGGAACTTAAAGGAAGACGTAAAAAGTCAACGCCAGGAGATAAAGTCGTGGGCTGTCGGGAATCTGGTCGGAAAGACGGTCATGGCTCCCGGGTTAGGAGCTCCTGTTTCCTTTACGGTTGGAGGAATAAAAGAGGCTTTGAACCAGCCACACAAATCTCCGATGGAGAAGAACGAAGCTGTAAGGAATATTGAAAGCCTCTTGAAAAACGGTCGTTATGCCAAATATGCCTCCGATGAAAAAGGGAATCCGATGGTGAAGGGATACCATTACGTGGAGATAGATATCGATGGTGAACCTTCTTTTGCGGTGATAAGGGAGATGACAGGCGGGGAACTCGTGTTCTATTCCATTGTGGAAAACATAAAAAAGAAAGAGTAACCAAAGCCTTTAGTGAAGGATGTGCAATCCAACCCAGTACAGTAGGATACTCTTTCTTCTTTGCTGGCAAAGATACATATTTTATTATAAACCAAAAGCAAACATGAGTGACTTTAACAGATTGATCGGTAAATTGGAAAAGCAGAAGGCTTCTTTTCAAAAGCTGCTTGACGTGACCCTGCCCAAAAAAGTCGGGAATGCGGCCGTCAACCACTTCAGGAAGAATTTCCGTGACGGTGGGTGGAACGACAACGGCTTGAAAAAATGGAAAAAAACACGGCGTGAAGAAATAAGTTCCGCCAGGGCCGAATACCGTTACGGGCCTTTGCTCAGTCGCCAGGACCATCTTATGAAAAGTATCCATTTCACCCCTGAAAGCAAGAAAGTGATTGTTTCCACGGATGTCAAATATGCCACTTATCATAACAACGGGGCGGAAATAAGAGTGACTCCCAAAATGAGAAAGTTCGCCTGGGCCAAATTCTTTTCCGGAGCGAAGATCGCCAAAGGGGATTCCGCAAAGGTCAGGAAGCAGAAGGCAGCAAAGGCAGGTGAAGAGGCGGAAGTATGGAAAAGGCTGGCCCTGACAAAGAAAAGCCGCCTTCGTATTCCAAAGCGCCGGTTCATGGGCCATTCCGCGGAACTGGATGAAAAAGTAATGAATATCGTGGAAGAAGAAACACGAAAGGTTTTAAACTCATAACATATCAAACGAACTATGGAAGATTTATTCAATGAAATTCAGACGGCCATAGCTGAAAACATGCCGTCCGTCAGCCTGGTCGATGAAGACTACGGGCAGTTGCAAACCGAAGAGGACCATTATCCGGTAACATTCCCCGCCGTCCTGATAAACATGGAAGGAGTCGCCTGGGAGACCATAACGGACGAATACCAGCGGGGAACCTTCACCAACACGATAAAACTCTGCCTGGATTGTTACGACGATACACATTATACGAGCGGGGTGGCGGGTAAAGCCTCAGAGCGGATCGCGATGTTCAAGGAACTGCATTCCGTCATCCGGCAGATAGAACCGGCCAACGCCACCACCCTTGAAAGGATATCGTCAAGATGGTACAGCCTGCCTGGCATAATAAAAGTGTATGAAAGCACGTATGAATGTATCGTGGATGAAGAACCGGCTTAACGAAACAGGCTTAGCTGTTTTTCCGTAATACGGGGCATACGGCGGTGTGGCGACTGAAGAACCGGCACACCGTCTTTTTCATGCCGGTTTCCGGCCTCCCGGATTATGGACAGTATTCTTTCCTCCGACAGAAAAAATTCCTCCTCCGACAGGATTTTAAGGACATCATCGAAACGGCGGCGGCGAACTTCCGTCCAATAGTAATAACGCCGGATCAAAGCCTCGTTCCTCTTTTTTATCAAATTCTTATTCCTACCCTTAGACATGTTCCTTTTGTCTGTTTATATGACAAAATTACGGTCATACTCAATACGATGCAACTTATGGATATAAAAAAGCCTGTTTCGGGAAAAAGAATTTTTCGAAGGATAAATCTTCTGATACAGGTGAACTAATTTGATCTGCAATAGTAGATATTTAAGATGTCATAATAAAATAACTACTTTTACGTATATTTGTAGGCAAATATGAATAATGACAAAATCTTTATTATCAACCTTAAATGCAAATTTATAATTAATGAATGAAAACAAGAATCATGCAATACAAAGTGACCTTAATTAGGTTAGGACATGTACAACATTTAGTAGATTTCAATTCTATTATAAAATGGAAGTCTCAATTATTCACTATTTCAGGCATAGATTGTATTGAACATCTTCCAGGTAGTGATGTTGAAGACGGCTTTCTTGATGTTAAATATACAAAATCAAGATTAAAAACATTAATATCTTGTCCTGCAAATTCTGATTACGCAGTAGCAGTAATGCCATATAGATTTGAGGATAATTTCTATATGCATAGGGTTAATGATAAATGTGTTGTTATTTCTTTATGTGGAATTAGTGATATACTTAAATCTGATAACATTTCAATTGAACATTTTATAATCAAGCAACTTTATGAAATTTGTGCCATAAGACATATTATTAGTGATCTATCGAGCGATGATGTATATCAATTCATTCATCCTGATACAAGAGGTTGCTTATTTGATTTAAATGGTAAACGATCTGATATTCTTTACAATACTGAACAACCTATTATTTGTGAAGAGTGTAAAGGAAAATTTAAGAGCAAACAAATTCAAGCTGAAACAATTCACTTATTTGAACATGAATTAAAAAGGATAAGAAAGCCGTTTGCTTTAAGGATGGAGAGATGGATTAAAAGATATCCTCTTCTTTCTATTTTTATTAGTGCATTAACGGCAATAGCTCTAAATATTTTAGCCAATTTTATTTGGGAATGTTTATCCGAATAGAAAAAGAGTAGAAAACTCTTGTGTTTTCTACTCTTTTTCTATTTATAACTTTTTAATTTTGTGTTATAAAATATTCGTTACATCTAAACCCCTTGCGCGGGGTAAAGTCTTTAAATTCACAGCTCATGTAGAGTTCCTTCCGGTCAGCCCAATGTGCCATATCTTTCTGCCATTGCGGGATGATCTGGCGCGGGTTGTTTAAATCTCGGAAGGGTTGACAATGCGGTACAAATCGACGGCTAATGCTTTTCCAATAATTAACCCTGTGAAACGACTCTTTAAAGTCCATCAGGATACAATACAAGAAATATTCACCTTTGAAACCATACTTATCAATCAATTTGGCAGCCCGTTCAACCTCTGCTATCTGTCCCGGCGTATCACATCCAAAGCGAATACGCTTTATCCATTTCACACGAGCAAGGAGCCTGGCTATATCATCGGTAACTAACCTTGCGTCCAGCCCTTGGTTGAAGTCAATTCGTAGCCCCATGGAAATAATCTTTTCGATCTGCTGTAATCCGTATTCGGAAGCCAAAACATTGTTATCCATCAAAATCACATGCTTTCTATTTCCGGCAACTTCTTCGATATCCATATATGGAGTAATGTTTCCTTCTTTTGTCGGAACAACACACCATTTACATCGGTTCGGGCATCCACGTGTCAAAAAGCCGTAAGCCTCTTTATCAATACCGTACAAGCTGTAATCCGGAAAAGATCGATCTACATCCTCTGGTAAAATTTTCGCTATATCATAACCGGTACCTCCTTTTTCGATCTGATCAGCGGTGATATAGTACCCATAATCCGGAGTAAATGAAAAAACCTTTGCCATATATACCTTATCGTACGAACAAAGAGAATTATACCATTCGACATTATCGCCACGTGCTTTATGATAAACACTGATCTTCATCAACGCCAAATTCGGATAAGTGCTATCGACGGCTAGTAAACCTATATTCATTTGCTTCAGTTCTTTTTAGTTATTAATTATTCTCTTTCATTTGACATTTTACGACCCTTACTGGTAGCATAATAAACAGTAGGTTCTCCTTCTTTGTCGATAGCCCCTATCCATCTTCTTCTTTCAGCTTCTTGGATGAATAAATTGATGCCATAGTATGACTTATTTTTCAGCCAATCCAATTCATTTAATTGGTCGAACGTCATCCTTCCTCCCCAAACAAGCGAACTCGTCAGCATTTCCGCTCCTTCAGTCAATATATTTGCCATGACTCAGTTATTTTTAATTTTGAAACCAATAAGATTTTACACTTTCAGCAACATCTCTCATTTCAGACCAGGCACATTTGGTATTAAAACTAAGGATATAGCCTAAAGCCTTAATGACAGAACCTGTTAACAGGAATAATCCTGCCAGACAAAACACTGACAAAATGAAGATAAACGCGACTATAGCCGCTATTTTGTTTTTATCCATGATCTTCGCTTAATCAATTATCAAAATCTCTCTATATGAAATGTATATCTCCTGTGATACCGTATTTTCATCATGACACCAGCACAAATACCATTTACGATTTCCACAAGAGTCATACTGAGCCTTCCACATTTTACCATTATACTTGCCGGTTGGTTCCGAACCGGTGTAATCCGGCAACATCTCAAAATCCCGTCTATACATCACGGCATATTTGTCATCAAGAACCAGATTGTTTCTGTCCGGTTGTTTCCATACTTGTCCCCAGGGATGCGTCATCGGCGGGATAACGTTCTCATCCAATACAACTCTCTGCATTTCCATTTTTTCGGTCTGTTACCTTAACCAGTTGAATCCCATAATCGGAACCTTTCTTTACCCAGGTGAAAGAACCTTTTATCCGGCCCCTAACCATTCCTTTTACAATATCTTCGATATCACTCATAAATACCCGGTAATGGAATTTATGGGAAAAGAAATCTTTATTCTTATCCTTAAATGGGACAAGAAGCATGACCGCAGAAGAACGGCCCCTTTCATAACCTGAGATATACAGGTCGGCCTCAAAAATATAATTATCCCTTTCTTCATCGTAGCGGTCTCCGTCCCATCGGCAGGGGACTCCTTTATAGAAGTGCATTTTCCAGCTTTGCTTCTTCATATTAATAAACTATTTTTATCTGTTAGAACTAAAACAATGACAATTGATCGCCTTTTTCCCGTACGATCTCCAGGTGATAAGTTGAATTTTCAATATCAATCAACGTTTCTTCATCGATCCCGTTAAAGATAAAATCTCTCATCTCCATTTGCGGGTATGGGCATTTAATCAAATCCGCCCTGATATGGGCGTGGGGTCTGCGGGGAACTTCCGATTTACCGTTTACGAAGCAGTTTGGATTGGGACATGTGCAGTCATGTATAATCGAAGTGACCTGGTATATTCGGCCTTCATAACATGTATGCCCGTTCCAATGTACCTTAAACTTGTCTCCTTTGCGTATCATTTTCTATTTCGTAATACGATTGTCGTTTTATTGATCCGGACAGGGATCAGCCTCTTTTCCCGCCACATCTGTCTTTGGATGATGTCATCCAAAGACGATGCGTTTTTTGCCGTGTCCGGCTTTATCTGCCGGGAAATACGTTTTGCCGTCATATCTATAGCGAGTTAAATTCATTTTGCAACGTATCGATCTGTTTCTGGACACGTGAGATGTACATATCACTAAGTTCATGAGGCTTCACAAACTCCGTGACTTCGAAATAACTGCCACGGGAATCTATCATTCCTACTCCTGCTTTTGGGTGTTCCTCCATCCGTTTCTTCAATGCCTTTAACTGAGATATCCGACCGAGAATAATACCGGCCTTTTCATAACCTTCTATTGTCATACCGCTTTTTTAATTTGTTCACCACACTTAAACATATATAAATCCAGCCCGTCGTTATCGACGATGTAGTAGTCCGGTTTCACCAAGGAACTCCAGTAATCAACCGGAAGGAGACGTTCATCGCCGAACGATGGTTTCCGATATCCGGATGTCGGTACATAATGGGCCTGGAAGGACACACAAGAATCTTCGTAGGTAGATAATATGCGGGTGATATCCGGATCGGAAAAATGTTCCAATACTCCATGTGTGACAACCATCGTTCCGGGTTCAAAGAATTTCTTTTCCAGGATATTTTCTCTGGTATAAAATCGGGGAACCTTTCCAAGGTATCTGCCCAGGTTCATAAAACGGGTGTTATCTCTGCATAAATCTAATATTCCTGAATCCAGGTCCGCGAATATAATCTTGGTAACGTCACCAGCATTTTCATTTATTTCCTCTTCGGTCAGTTCCTTGGCCAGTTTAGGATAAAACTGCGACAGGTTCTTTACCACGCTCCCAATGCCACAACCTTCTTCCTTTAGCACGACTTCGCCAGACATCAGGTTACTAAGTCTTTTAATGTTCAAGATTATTTCTGTCAAGAAACGGGCGTATTTCTTACGGAAATACTCATCGTATTCTCTGTTTCGTACCCGGTCCCGATAAAAATCCGGCCAGGATAAGATTTTTGTTTTCTCCATGTTCTTTTTATTTAATTGTAATCCGGAGCCCATTCGACTGTTATGATTGCTTTTACTTTTCCGGTTCCGTCACACTGGGCACATTCCGTATAATGGTCGTCATTATGACCTCTTCCGTCCTTGAAACCGCCTGTCCCGTGACAGGTAGGGCATTCGAGGTTTCTGACCGCTTTTTTTCCACGAGCCGTTTATCGGCTGGCGGGGTTATATCCAGGGTATGTTTTAACTCACTCATTGGAGGATGTTTTAATGTTACAAATTCACTATTGATCCAAACTAAGCCTTTCCTGTCTTCGATTGCAATGCAGCGATCCTTGAAGTCGACAGAGACGACTTCTTCCAGCAGGTTTCCGATGGCGATCCGCATACCGGACCGCCATCTTATGGAGTAAAATTCACTTGCTGTCATTGTTTTCTGAGGGATTCTTCGTTTTATCCTTTTGACCGGCTTCCCCGTCAAAGGGAAAAACATCCATGATCTGGGTTTCACTGACCTCTATGAGCCTGTAATCGGCCAGTGTTTTTTTCATGCCTTCCTCAAAAATAGCGACGGCATCTTTCAAGGATGAAGCCTGTACCAATATGCGGGTAAGGGTTCTTTTTTCCGCTCCGCTCTTTTCGTCCAGGGTTATGAAATAAATACGGACCTTATAAAAGCGATCACCGTTTTCATTGAAGAAAAGCTCACTGTAATGCGCCCGTTTGATATCCGCAACGGTAAATTCCCCGGATATAAAAGGACGAATCTCTTCCACGATTCTGGCTTCTGCCTCGGTAAATGACAAGGCATCCACCAGGTAGGGTTCCGTTACTTTCTTCTGTAGTCCGTTCTCCAGTACCTTTTCATAGGAGATACGGCATGTAAACCAACTGTGCATAATGTTATTCTTTAAATAATGTAGGTTCTTTGCTTTCTTTCTGATATTCCAACAGACACAGGTCTATTAGCTGAGTTTCCCAGTTTATGGGGCGTTTCTTGTGCATGTTCCGGAGCAAGTCCCGGCATTTGTCAATCGGCAAGCCTGTATCCAGCTTGGCAACATAAAGGTTTATGTCCTTCAGATAGATGCGTTTTACATCTATCACCTTTGCGTTACCTTTCCATATCCCTTTCAGGTAGATTTGCTTTATGGCTCCCACACAATATTTTTGCGGGTTATGCAGCCTCATGGTTGTAAAAGTGCTACAATTCAGCTTACCGTTCCAGTTCTCGGTAAATTCCAGTCTCTCATCCATAACCTTGTAATATTTCCCGTTTTGCTGCTTACAGTAAAAGCAATACAGAGCATGTTTGCTTGTTGTCCTGGGGACCCAGCTCACCGAATACTGAAAGCCGCATGGGCAGACATATATCCAGTGTCCCCGGGTCAGTGTCACGGATTTGACTTTTATAAGCGGTTGAACGACGGTTCCAGTCTCACCCATACGCCGAGATCGTTTTTCTCGTAGAAGTAGAAGTTCGTGGAAGAGGCTTCGACCAAATGGGATTCCTTGAATAGGCTCATGATGGAACTGTATTCCGGGTTATTGAAACGTTCTTCCAATTCATACAGCTTACTGACGGATTTGTAGTCGAGATCGCCGTATTTGTTACGCTCCAAAAGGGTCATTGCCAATTGATACATCGGATCGTTCGTCCCGTCTTTCTTTTCCTTGATCCAACCTTGCAGGAACTCGATCAGGCGACTGGCGGCCACATCGGCACGTTCATCGAATTTCTTGATCTTGCATGTTTTCACCTCAATCCGGAAATTGCCTTCCTGCACGGTGTAGTTCATTTGGCCGGGATTACGAAGCTGGCCGTATTCTGCGAGCGTATCCCGGAATGCGCCCAGTTCATCCACGCAAAACTTATGAAGTCCCTTAACTTCCTCACATACTGCCCGGACCTTGTTCTCAACCCGTTGCACCAGTTCGGCACGAATACCCTCATAGGCTTCACGGTTTTTCAGTGCCGCCTGGTGTTCTTCTTCTCTCTTTTTTGCCAGCAACTCTTTCAGTTCCTTGCTTGACAGTTTACTTAAATCTAATGACATGTTACTTTGATATTTATGCTGTTAATATTCCATTGATTTTTCTCCGGACAGACGGACGTAATCGACATCTATCCGGTTGAGTTCGTCCAGTAGTTCCTGGTTGGTCGGATCGTCAAAAAGCAAGTCGAGTATCCGGTCGCTTTCCCGTTCCAACCGCGACAACTCTTCCCGCTGGGAGGCTGTCGGGATTTTCTTCTCTTGTTTGACACGAGGCATTTTATCAGTTTTCTGTTATGATATAATCCAGTTCCGGGTTCCCGGTAATATCCACGGCGTTCTTGTTCCGCCATTCCGCATATACGGCACGTAAACGACTAAGGGGGATACCATTGAAATAGGCACAATTCGCGGCCCTGGCTGCGATAGCCTTCGCATATTCAACTTTCGCCGCAGGGCTGGGGAAAACATATTTGCATTTGTCTACATAGGCACAGATCGCAGCAATGACGCGCTTACGTTCCTTATCCAGGGATTGGTCGTAACGTTGCGCCTTCTGCTTACCGGAACCTTTCATGTCCTCTATCATCAGGCTGTATTCACCCGGATATTTAGAGTACATTTCAGAAAGTGAACTCGTTTTACCACCACTGTAGTTATAGACCAGTCCTTCTTTAATGACATCTTTGTACTGTTCCTGATAGCCTTTCGTCTGCTTTAACAGTTCCCAGAACAACGCATGGGTAGACCTTTTTTTTCTTGTTTTTGCTGCCATATCCTTAATTGATTTCACGTTCCCCATGAATGAGGGCCGCTTTGTTTTCGTCAATGTCTATCCGGCCTCCTTCACCGTCACCGCCGCGAACCGTGACAAATGCGGAGAGGCCTTTTATCTGCACATACACGTTAGAGAGTTTTTTGGCAAGGATACCGGCCGATGTTGCCGGTTCCCCCGCTTCTTCATGATCCAGAAAAACAAAAAGCGTTTCAGGGAATTGACGGAGTAATTCTACAATGGCGTTTCCCTTCAATTCGTCCTTATAGGCGATCAGGTTGTCTATGAAGACGATTTTTTCCGCTTTCCGGTTTTCTTCCAGTTCTTTCCTGAGTTCTTCCATAGGGAGGTAACCCAGCGTATGGAATGCGCTGTTGTCTTCCCGTATGCCGGCTTTTTGAACAGCCCATGTATACGAATATCCATAGCCTTCTTCCGCCGCGATGTACAGGACCTTTTCGATGGAAGACAGATAATTTGCAAGCCGTAGGGCAAAGGACGTTTTCCCGTTTTTCGCATTGCCGTAAATCATCCAGCAGCCTTTCCTTTCACGATTTCCCAGTATCTTTTTCCATTCCCCTGTAAAGGGCATGAATTTGAATTTCTGGCTGTACAAATTGCTTACTGATAATCTGCGAGGCATATCCTTATTCCTCCATTAAGATTAATAATGATTCGGCACGGCGTAAACCTGTTTCGGCCTCCTGGCTGTCGGTTGCAAGACAGCGGGTGACGATCCGGTCAATAAGGCTCCTGTTAGCTACGTTTACCGAAAGGACATCCCGGATCAGTTTCCGGTAAAAATCCATGCGTTCAGACGGGTTGTAAGGGACCACATGGTTATACTTGCTGGAGAAACGGCTGAACAGTTCCTTATAGGATTGCTTCTTTGACTTTCCCTTGCCTTTTTGTAACTTGGTACGAAGACCGTCCGCGCCCATCATATACCATCCGCATGTATCCTGTGTACCGTTCCAGAACTCATGTAGAAGCTGGAGCGACGAATAGGACAGGCAACCGGCTTCATCTATAATCACGATCGGACGGGGAAGGATGTTCAAAATATACTTTGTGGATGCCTTGATATCTTCCAGGGTTCCTTCCAGTTCAGCACCGACAGAACGGGCCAGTTCCTTGATAAAGGCGCGTTCCTGACGGCATTGGCTGGCATCGACATAAAAACAGTTCTTCAATGTCCGTGACAGGTAACGGGCCGAATAAGTTTTCCCGATGGCGCATTCATCCACGAACATCATGGACTTGCCGAACTCCTTGCAGAATACGACATCATCCTCAATCATATTGAACACGTCGGTCCGGGCCATATTCCATTTGCGTTCGTTAAGTGATACTCCCAGGACCCGCCCCAGTTCCAGCCATTTGGCCGGGGATATCTTTTTCTCCGTCTCACCTTTTTTCAGTGAACTGTAGACCGTTTTGTTTATACCGTATTTCTTTGCAAAGTTGGCGTCGCTGCCATCGTAACGGTCGCGTGCTTCTGTGAGTGCGGCCAATACTTTCACTTTAAAATCTTCTGTCAATTCTATCATGGTTGTAATTTTTATTGTCGTTAAAATCTTTCACTAAGTCCTCTCACGTATGACCTTTGAACAGGATTCGAATACCCTTCAAATGCCGTTTCCTCGACCTCTTTCAGGATTTCGGTTTCTTCCTCCGTTTCCGGGACCTTATAACGGTTCAGTCCGGAAATGGAGAACTTTTTGTTCAGGGTGATATCCCGGTTGTCTATGACCGTGACTTTCTCTATTGCATGGTAACGGCGCTGGCTGTAACCTTCCAGCGTGGCACGATAACGGGCAAACAGTTCACGGTTCCGGGCCTGCTGGGGCGTTTCCTCGATTTTTGCACGTGCTGTTTCCGGCTGTCTTACGAGTTCACAGACCACACGTGTCGTATCTTTCAGGCAAGCTACGGCGGCAAGGACATCGCCGTTGTTGTCATCCAGCCAGTAGATATCGATGTCCCTCCCGGCAAGGACTTGCATGTGACGAATCAGCCTTTCACCGGTCACCAGCTCGCCGCTATCGGCCAGTAGAAAAATATCTTTACGGAACCTGATTTGACCGGCTTTATTACAACTGCTTGCCGTTTTATATCCAAGGGTGAACAAGATGGATTTGTAATTGATCGGGCGGTTGTTGTCCGGATTCTGCTTTTCCATAAAGACTTCCCAGCGGGTTTTCCCGGGGTATATGGTACATTCCATGTTGTTGCATGTCTCGATGTCCCGCAAACACTGTTCAACCAGCTTTTCGTAAGGAACGATCTCTTTTTTATCCGTTCCTGCCTGGTTGGCTTCCGAACGGGCAAACGGACGCGCGATCCAGCCGATATGTTGTTTTTCCAACTGGTAACGTATCGGTTTCCAATAGGCTTCGCAACGCTTGCTTCGGGCACTATTGGCCTCGATCCGAACGGTTTGGAACATGCTGCCTTCTTTCAGGAAGCCATCACGATAATCCGCATTCAGGTTACTTTCACATTCGATCTCTGCCGGGAGGGGTAGTCCCCACATGGCATAATTCCGGACCATCTGGCGATAAAAATCAAGAATGATCCCTTCCTTGCTGGTCCCGTACACCCAGGTCACGATCGCTTCACTACCCAGGTCGACGCCAAGATAAAACCACATGCGTGAACCCTTTTTATATTCGAAAGGAGGCTGGCGGTCATCGACTGATATGATCGATCCGGCAAAGCGGGGATGAGCCAGCTTTTCGAACGGTACGAACTGCGCCAGGCGTATCTGACGGTTCCCTGTTCGTTTCCGGGATGTGGCCAGCGAACTGTTCCATGAGTTTAGGAACATGGTTATGCTTCTTTGACTTATGCGTTTGAAGTCCTTCGGGTCAAAGATTTCCCCGGTCTCATTGTTGATTACCTGAACATAGCCAGACAGGAACCCGTCCAACTGGCGGTAAACTTCGGCGGAACTCGGTTTAAAAGATTGATGGGTAAACATACTTTCCAGCAAAAGGCGGGTTTGTTCGGCAGCCTGACCGCGATTATTGTTATCGTAGCCTTTCAACATCGAGCTATAACCTTCTTTCTCAAACCGTTCGATCTTCCGTTTCAATGATATGTGATTAGAGGGAAGTTTATGCAAGGGAAGTTGCTTCAATGAGCGGAACTCATTGAAGTTATTCACGACTGTGGATAATAACTTGTACGTGTTTTTTAATGGTACATTGCGTTTGATACATTCTTCAGTATGGGCAACACGCCAACGGATGGCCGCCCTCATAACACTGGCATCCAGAACATATTCTTTCTGCCTTTCCGGGTCTATATTTCCGTATTTACTGGGTGATATCTCTGAAAAGAATGTGACTGCTTCTTTGTCCTCCCAGAAAAACAACTCCAGGGAACAATCAACCTTGCGGGGATCACCTAATTGATTACGCCATTCTTCGGGAAGAGTGTCAAAATCAATCAAAAGTTTTGTATCTAAACCGCCACCTCTCTGAGCGCGTTTGATCCCAAAAGCCTTTTTTGAGTCTCTCCAAAGTTTGAGCTTTAACGCCTCCCATGAAGGAAAGAACGTCGGTATCAGCTCGTCTATTGTAACCACTACCATATTATTCCAAATTTGAGGCATATTCTTATTCATTTTCATTTTCTATACTGTTCCCCGTGGCGGAGTCGAACCGCCAAACATCGGACCATCCGGGGACCACCCACAAAGGGGGGGGAACCTAAATCAATCTGTCACCTAAAAACTAATCATGGATTACTTATCATTCTTTCCCGAAGGTCCGATCAAACCATTGCTCGAACTCTTCAAAGGCTTTATCCGCTTCCTGCTGAAAATGGATAGCGAGCAGGGTGAAAAAAACAAAGACCAAAAACATCAGAAGACCTTTCAAAAAGACAGGTTCTCCTGTTTCCATAGCCCATTCCATTGTCCCTAAACCGGCAAAAAGAAACAGCCAGCTAAATGCCCATCCGTAGAGAATTATACGACCTAATATAATCTTACTCATCACTGTGCCTGGATTGTTCATATTTACTTCGAGGATCATTTACGGGTTTGTCTTTGTCTGACAAAGTTGTTTCTTTAATGAAATCCCGAAGACTGGGAATCCCGTATCGGCATAGATCACAACAGACTTGGGAAAGGCTGTCCTTTTTTAGTTTATGACCATTTTGTTTTTTTTCTACAGAAATAACATCGGAATTAGCCTCCTGACTATTCGGTTTGTATCTTGGAATACGGGCTACACCAATAACTTTCCCTACATGTACTTTTACAAGAAGATTTTCAATATCCTTATTTGTCCATTCAATGAGTTGGAGCATCTCTTCTTTTAGGATATCTCTTTGTAGGTCTCTAAGTTGCTCAATCGATCTGTCGATGTCTTTCGAATCGGATATCCCTTCGATATGGATATCTATTTCAACAAGTCGGGCACGACCATCTATTTCGGATGGTTTGTACGTTTTGATAATTTGAGTTCGCATATTTTTATTTATTTGTTATAGTTCTTTCTGTTTCTCCTTTTGCATTTAAAATTCGTGTTACACGCGACATAGGTTTCTCTTCCATCAAAAAACCTCCATTTTCCAAAGCCATCTCACGAGCCTGGTGAGCTTTTGGACTATTACGTTGAAAACTTAAAGCCAAACTCAATCCGCCAGTGCTCAATCCCAGTTTTTTGCAAATCATTTTTCGCACTGTGGTATCTTTTAATACTATTTTCTTTTCCATATCAATGATTGTTTATTAGTTTATTTAGCTTAATATCACTATTGGATTCTTTATCGCTGTAAATTGTTTTTTCTCTACTCATATTGTGTATATGTTTGAATTTTACTTACCTTTATAGCCGTGTAAACGTCTTACATGGTGCAATATTACACAGAATGTTTCATATAACAAAATAAAAACGAGATAAAATGACACAAAAAGTTTCAATAATAACAAAAGGAGAGATGCTTGACATGATAAAAAAGCATCTTAATATACAGAAAAACACTGAGTTTGCTCGTTTTTTAGGAATATCGTCACAAGCTGTTTCAAATTGGTATGCAAGAAATACATTTGACGCAGAGTTACTATACACAAAATGTGACTTTATTAATGCCGATTGGCTTCTTTCTGGTCGTGGTTCTATGTTGAAAGAAGAGATTAAACAACCAAAGACAATACAGGAGCCTTCATTTTGTGTAAATAATGATTTTGTTCATATACCAGTAGTAGATATTTCAGTAGCTGCTGGATCAGGTTTTACCAATTCTGATTATATAGAGGAAGAAGAATGTATTTCTATGCCCCTATCTATGGTAAAGGATGGACGGAAATATTTATGTGTACGTGTAAAAGGTCAAAGTATGGTTCCATCCATTTTAGATGGAGGCTATCTTATCATCCGTTTAATGGAACGATCGGAATGGGAAAGTGTTCGAGACAACTATGTATATGTTGTAAGTGATAGGGAAGGAAGATCGTATGTTAAACGATTAAAAAACAGATTGAGGCAACATGGTTTTATTGTATGTATGTCTGACAATGTAGACAAAAGAAACTATCCTAACTTTAATTTATATGAAAAAGATTTGAATACGATTTGGTATGCAGAATGGTATTTTAGTGCTAAACTCCCTAATATTCAAGAAACTTACTATCGTAAACAAGGCGAATTAGAGGATCGACTGGACGAATTAACTGCCCAGTTTCAACAGTTTCAAAAAGCATTAAACACTAACCATTAAAATCATGGCATAAGCACTTTTTATAAGTATACACAGGTGAATAGGTGCAATTTATTGATAAATAGATTATTATCTTAATATATGATTCAATATAAACAAAATAAGGGTACACGAAACCCAATAAAAACGATTATTTACGACTTTTTTTAGGCAATAAGGGGGGACGAAACAGTAGGATTTAGCCTGTAAGATGTAACCCCAAATGTAACCCCAAGTGTAACCCCACTATCAAAAACAATGAATTTTATTCATCTTCTTAAACAACACAAAAACGCCATGATTCTACCCTTCTAAAACTTTTAAAGGATTAATATAAGGAGATTCAGTATATACCGCCAGACAGTCAAGGCAGGCTATTTGCGGCTTATTTCAAGCCTTTTAGGTAGGTTGATGTTTAAGGAATAAAACAAAGTAAACGAAGGCTGAATGTGAAATAATTTCACATGTTTCCCTATCTTTTTTCTGTTGGAAGTGAAGCAAATGTGAAGCAATGTGTACTTTTCGTTCTTGGTAGACCTGCCGTTTATTTACTGTTTATCAGTATTATACGGAATGAAACGTGTACTTTTCGTATTTCCTATAATAAATAGATTATTTTCTGAAACAACTTTGGAGAACGTTTCTTTTATTTGCAACTCCTGTGTATCGTCTGCCCGTTTGGATAGAGACATTAGGACTTTTAAACGTAAAACATTTGTCGCTTTTCTCCATTTTTTCGGATCTCCCTGGTAGAAAGGATCTCCGGAAAAAGCTTGTTTGGATTTTGCAAAATATTCGTCGGCAAGAGCAAGGTCTTCAAGAATGCCTTTAAATACGTCTTTTTGTTCATCATATTGGGGATAACGATGTTCTTCGATGTTCAGAGCTTCCGAATAAGGGATATCTCCCATATCCATCGTTGTACGATAGAAATACCAGCCTTTCAGAAAATAATATAAACCTGTATGAGCATCCAAATCATCTTCAGAGGATAGTTCAACCATTTTCCAGGCATTTGTTAAAGTTTGGATGTTATCAAAACTGCCTTTTCCAAAACGGTTATATTGTCCATCGTCGATTTGTTCTCCCCAAAACATCCGTTTGACCAGAAATTCATTTCTCCAGTTACTTGCCGATTTGGTCATGTCAAGAATGACTTTGGAGGCAAGCATGGAAGCGTTTACTTTAGTTGTTGTATCCGGATTGGTGTTCAGATCGTCAAAAGTAGATGTGCATCCTGATAATGAAAATATTCCTATCAGAAAGCAAGCGATTGCTTTATATTTCAGTTCCATAATTGAATTGTTTTATCAGATTAGAAATTAACTTTTAAATTGAATCCCATATAGCGTTGGGATGGGGAATTTAAGCTTTCTGTACCAGAAGAGTTCCTCCTTTATCTGGGTCTGCATATTTGTATTCTTTAGCCCAAAGGAACAGATTTTGACCGGTGAAACCAATAGAAGCACTTTTCATTTTCATCTTTTGGCACAATGTGGATGGCAGATCATATGTGAGTGAAAGATTTCGGAGCTTGAAGAACGTTTCTTTCAGTATATTCTGGCGACATGCATTGTGATGTGAATCATGATATTTACTGATATAAGATTCATATGAGACAACAACATCATTAGGAGCAAACACGCGTGTATCTTCTATGATATTGCCATCTGGATCGCGAGTTACACTTCCTGAAACAACTTTTACCCCTTGTCCGATATAGGTTTTATTTCCGTTTACGACTTCTTCATAACGCCATTGTGTATCAGTGTCAATGCCAGCTCCTGTATTCCATAACATTTGATGAGTTTTAGAGTAAGATAAACCGCCGACACGACCATCAAGCGTAAAGCTGAGTGTGAAGTTTTTGTATTTGAATGTGTTTGTGATACCCCAAACTAAATCAGGAGTAGTATTTCCGATCTTTGTTTGAAAGTTTTGTTTAACTGGCATACCTCCATTATGAATGATATTTCCTTCTGGATCACGTTCCCAATCGTAAACGGCAAGCCAATCCCAGCTAGCTCCTTCTTTGACCCATGGTTTTTTAGTCGAATAATCTGGGTCTATCGTTTTGTAGGTATATTGGTCGTGTGACCAGTTTGTTAGGATGTCCCAACTAAAATCTTTGGTCTGAATAGGTGTTCCTCCAATGGTAATTTCGAATCCGGAGCGAAGACGCGTTTCTTTAAAATTGGTTTGAATACTATTGAAGCCAGTTGCGCTGCTGACTCCTCCTTCGATAATAAAATCGGATTCCATTTTACGATAATAAGAAAAGTCAAGGAATAAACGGTTCTTAAACATGTTAGTGGCTGTTCCGACTTCCCATACTTCCGATTTCTTTGGACGTACTTGTCCACCGATCTTACTGGATGGATAAGACGCTGTTGAAAGTCCGTCCCATACATTTGTACTGACAGAATATACGTTGTTATTGGCATATATCTTGGCATCCTCTTTGGCTGTTGTCCATGAAGCCCGAACTTTTAGGAAATCCCACCAAGTTGGTAATTTGACAATCTCGGATAAAACAATACTTCCTGAAACGGATGGATAGAAGTAAGAACGCTGGTCAGAAGAAAGGGTCGAAGACCAATCATTCCTTCCGGTTACGTCCAGAAAATAAGTGCTTGCCCATGAAAGGGATGCTTTGCCGTAGACGCTATTAACTCGTTTTTGTTGTAGTTCGCTGGTTGCTTCGATTGGATCGATAGAGGCATTTAAGGAGTAGAATTCTGGAATAGAAAGCCCTCCTTTTGTTTTACTACTCATAAAGTCATAGCGTGTATAATAAATGTTTCCACCGCCTAGCAGATTCATGTTGAACTTACCCCAAGTTTTATCTGCCATTAACATAGCGTCTGTGTTTATGCTCATATCCGTACCACGGCTTACTCCAAAGAATCCTTTTTTATCCCAGGCCTGATTAGCAGAGATCGGATTTTTCCATTCATTCCGTTTTGTATACACATCGACCCCTGAACGAACCATTGCTTTTAACCAGGGAGTGATCTCATAGCTTGCATTCAAAGCGGCATTGACAACATCGATGTCGTAAGCGTCTGTAATTTCATAAGCCTTGAACCATGGATTGTCATACCAACTGTCATCATACCAGTTCTGTTGCATACCTTCTTTTCCTTTTACCCAGTAATTGCGATAATCGCGTACGTCATATTCGGAACCTCCCCAGATTACCATGTCGTATATGTAGCTACCGCTATATCCGGATCCGTGGTCATTGGTGGAAACGCGTTTATTGTAGGCTGCCGAAGCGTCCATTTTAAAGTTTTTCCAAGTCATTTCTCCTCCGACAGAGAATGTGATTTTGTTCAAATTCTGATTGGGGTATTGTCCTTTATTGTATACTTCTGTGATGGAGGCTCGGAATGAACCGTATTTACCTTTTTGAGAAATGTTGACATTATTGTTTGTAACCATGCTGAATTGCAGGAAGTTTTTGAAGTTATCTTTTCCTTTTGATACCAATTCCTGTTCACGCCATTCATAATTGAACGGATCCCAAAGAATAGCAGTGCGTCCTATATCCAGTTTATCTCCCCAGACATAGTCATTGTTGTATTTACCTCCGAAACCACGGCTATAAGAATGTTGAGTTTCAGGGAATGCGAGGTATCCGGAAAAAAACATTGTATTACTATTGATATTGATGTTCAAGCCTTCTTCATTGGCCCCCTTTTTCGTAGTTATCATTATGGCTCCACTTGTTCCGCGAGCACCATACAATGCAGAGGCTGTTGCACCTTTTAATACATCGATAGATTCAATGTCGTCGGATGCAATTTCGTCTAACGTGATGTTTCCATAGGGAACACCGTCTACAATGATTAGTGGAGTTTCTCCACGTAGTTTGATTTTAGGTGTTTCATTGAATTCCGTACTATTTTGAATATTCAAACCAGCCACTTTTCCCGTTAAGGATGTTGCCACATCTACTGTTTTTGCTAAAGGCAGATTATCTCCTTTCACTTTTTGAACAGCATATCCCAGAGCTTTTTCTTCTCGTTTGATCCCTAAGGCTGTAACAACAACTTCATCTAATTTGCGTGAATCTTCGAGTAGGGTAATATTGAATATTTCTTTATGTCCGACGGCAATATTTTTGGTTACGTATCCGATAAAGGAAATGACCAATGTCGCATTATCTGGTACTTCTAAACTGAATTTTCCATCGATATCGGAAATTGTTCCGTTCGTTGTCCCTCTTTGAATGACATTGGCGCCGGGAACAGGTTCGCCTTTTCCATCGGTGACAACTCCGGTGATCTTTCTGCTTTTCTGTTGGGCAACTAGTACCTCTTTGGGGGAGAGAATAATACTTTTATCTAAAACTTTATAGCTGATATTGGTTCCGGAGAACAATTGTTCCAATACATTAAAAACATTTTTTTGTTTACTTTTTATACTAACGATACGTGAGGTATTAACTTGTTTGTTATTGTAGAAGAAATGAAAGTCTGATTGTTTTTCAATTTCATCCAGTACCTCCTGTACAGATTTGTTGTTCACATCTATGTTTAAAAGAACATTTTGACTGTAGCTATCGGACGCGTAGGCTAATCCGACACAGATAAATAACATTATTACGGATAGTTTCATACATAATGGTATTTTCTTCAGGAGCATGAACCTAACATTCATCTTCCTGAAATGTTGGAAGCTAAAATAATTTGTCATAGATTTGTAAATGATTTAGAGTTATAAAAAAGTTGCTTATACTTGTCGCCAAACAAGTTTGCGATGGATTTTCATACGGGGAAATACGCCAATATTTTCCCGTATGTTTTGTTTTCAAGGGGGATTATTTTCTTTCATGAGATTTGATAAATAAGGTTACACTTAATATAATTCAACGATCGTTTTTTCTTTAATATTTCCTTCTTGCCCAGTTTGAGGGTCTATGAAGCGATATTGAATACCGGAAGCCAAACGGAAATGTTCGAGGATTAGTTGTAAGTGCTGTCCATCGAAAGGTCCTGTGAAGGAGTTGTTATATAACTTGTCGTTTTTTACGATGAACTCGACATTGAAACGTTTGCTTAACACTTTCAATGCTTCGTTAAATGGTGTGTTCCGGAATACGACCAAGCCGTCTTTCCAGGAAGTTTGTGTCGGAATATATGGTTTGTCGACTTTAACTTTTTTAGTATATTGGTTATAAGTGAATTCTTCATTCGGTTTCATTAAAAATGATTTATGCTTCTGATTATCGTCTAAAAATGAAAGTCGAATGGAGCCAGATACCAAGGTGGTCCTTACGCTGCTGTCGGCTGCATAGGCTTCCATATTGAATTCGGTACCGAGTACTTCTGCTTTGATATCAAATGGGGTGCTGACAGTGAAACGTTTACTTTTGTCTTTATGGACGGAAAAGTAGGCTTCACCGTTCAGCACAACATCACGTGTGTTACCTGTAAAACGCGTCGGGTGCTTCAGATAGGAACGTGAGTTTAACCATACTTTTGTTCCGTCCGGTAAATTGACTGCAGCGACCATTCCTGGATTAGTTCTGATTTCTATATATTCGATCGGATCTTTTTTTAATGCGAAATATATAGTGGAAATGATAAGCGGAAGGATGAGGATTGCCGCAATACGTTGTATCCAGGCGGATAGAGAAATTTTCCGGTGGGAATGTATCTTGCTTTTTACTTTTTTCAGGGCTGTACCTGAATCTGTTTGCCGGATACAAGTCAATGTCTCAGTTGCCAGGCATATAGATTGTATGTCCCGGGCTATTTTTTTGTTTTCTTCTGATGCAGAGATCCAATCTTCTACTTCTTGTTGCAGAGGTATGGAGAGGGTTCCGGTGAAATAACCCAAAAGTATCGATTCGTTTATTTGTTTATGTTTGTCCATAATTGTCCTTTTATAAATATGACTGACGAAAAATGAAATCTCCTAAATGAAAAGTGATTTTTTTTCATGTATTTGTAATTGTTCGTTGGATTAGAAAATATTATATTTGCAAATAAGTATAAATATTTCCGATTAAAACTTATAGAACAGTGATTTGTATGTCTTGTAATATTTCTGATATAGTGGCAGACGAAACTCTTTTTCAGGAAATCCAAAGGGGAGATGAAAAAGCGTTCGATGTCCTTTTTTTGAAGTATTACCCTTCCTTGTGTGCTTATGCCCAACGGTTTGTCGAGTATGACGACGGGCAGGAAATTGTACAGGATGTGATGGTTTGGCTGTGGGAGAATCGGGAGATGCATACGTTTGAGATCTCTCCGAAGAGCTATCTGTTTAAAGCTGTGAAGAACCGTTGTTTGACGTTGATCAGCCGAAATGAAATAAAACAGAAGATTATTAATACATTGTACGACAATCAACAATTAGAATATGAAGATCCTGATTTTTATATCGTGGAGGAACTGAGTCGTAAGATAGAAGAGGCGTTGCAACGGCTTCCCGACAGTTACCGGGAAGCATTCGAGTTAAATCGTTTCCAGCATATGACGTATGGTGAAATAGCGACGTGTCTGGAAGTTTCTTCCAAGACAGTCGATTATCGTATTCAGCAGGCATTGAAGTTGCTTCGTGTAGAGTTAAAGGATTATTTACCGATATTACTTGCCATTCTTTAAAACAATTATTGTATAGAACAAACTTTTTTGTGATTCCAGTTCATTAGAGAATTGGACAATAACCTCTGCCTTCCCGTATTTTCTATTTCGATTAAGATATCAGATCGTTTTAGTTTGATATTTTGATACTGCTTTTTTCTGTTTTGCTGATAAACGAAAATGTGATATAGGCAGAAAATGAAAGTATGTTGTTTGGGGAGAGATAGAAAGGGGAGAAACGCTTACATTTGAGAAAAGCTTAACCCCTTGAGAATTGCTTGTGGCAAAAGAGATTGGTGGAGGTTCGGATATTTGAAAAGAAATTCAGGGCTTTATGGGCATGAGGACGGTCGTCATAGGAACGGAGACCGTCCTCGTTGCCGTGAGGTGCCGAGATCTTTATATATGAAGACGGTCGTCGGGCCAATGAAAACCGTCTTTGTTGGAAAAACTGTGCACCTTGTGGCAGGAAGTTCTTTTAGAAAGATAAAAAGCCGGATTGCGAAGCGATTTACGAAAGAAGCATATCTTTGTTAAATAAACGATATTATACAATAAGTGTTTTCATCCATTTTTCGGCCACCTGCAATGTTTCTGGTTTGCCGACATCTATCAGATGAAGGTCTTCGTCAGCGTAGGCGTGGATGTTGGCCTTGGCGCAGATGGAGAGGTAGAAGTTGATGATCGAAAACTTGCCGGTCCATTCTTCCATCCAGTCGAATATTTTAGGAGACAGTACATGTATCCCGCTGAAGGCATATTCGTTATATTGGTTCGGATCGAAATCGGGGTAGAACGACTTTACTTCGCCCGTCTCGCGGTTGCGCCAACCACATAGCTTATTTTCCTTATTGAAAAGCAGATAGCGGGAGGTGTTGCGTTTGCTGACCAATAATGTCGCCAACGGATTTGTCTCTATATGATGATTGTAAAGCGCACGGAGGTCGATGTCGGACAGGATGTCGACATTGTGTATCAGAAACGGCTCATTGCCTTGTAAAAAGGCGGTGGCGTGTTTGATTCCCCCACCGGTATCGAGCAGATAATCCCGCTCGTCGGAGATATGGATCTGGATACCGAAATTATTGTTGGCTGCCAGAAAGTTGATGATCTGGTCTCCCAAATGATGAACGTTGATGGCTATCTGGTGAAAGCCGGCATCTTTCAATTTGAGGATTACATGTTCGAGCATAGGTTTCCCATTGATAGGAAGTAATGCTTTTGGAGTACTGTCGGTCAGCGGTTTGAGGCGTGTTCCCAAACCGGCAGCGAAAATCATAGCTTTCATAATATTGAGTTAAAGAGTTGTTCAATGTTTTGTTCCCTGTGTACGAGGTCTACCCGGACACCGAACTTAGAATGAATATGTTCCGCCATATGCTGGGCGGAGTAGACCGAACGGTGCTGGCCCCCCGTGCAACCGAAACAGATCATCAGATTGGTAAATCCTCGGTCCATGTAACGTTTGACAGAAGCATCCACAATTTCATAAGCATGATCTAGGAAACGAGTGATCTCTCCGTCTTCTTCGAGGAAACGGATCACCGGTTCGTCCAATCCGGTAAAATGATTGTAACGTTCGTATTTACCAGGGTTATTGATGGCGCGGCAGTCAAAGACAAATCCGCCGCCATTGCCACTCGGATCGTTGGGAATTCCTTTTTTATAGGCAAAACTGACGATCTTGACTTTGAGCGTATGCTTCTGGATGTCGTCATAGAACTGAGACAGGTTTGTCAGCTCCCGTAGTACGGTACATAAATAGGGATACTCCGGATAATCTTCTTTCAAAAGTTGCCGGAGGTTGTCGATAGCGAAGGGGACACTTTGGATAAAATGCGGTTTCTTTTCGAAATATCCCCGGAAACCGTAGGCTCCCAAGACCTGTAAAGTCCTAAAAAGAACAAAATGGCGTAATTGCCGGAAGAAATGCTTTTCGTCTATGTCCATATGCCCGCGTAGTGCTTGCAGATAGTCGGCTATCAATTCCTGTCTCAACTCAGCGGGATATTTGGCTTTCGCCTGCCAGAGGAAAGAGGCGACATCATAGTAGATCGGGCCTTTGCGCCCTCCTTGGAAATCAATGAACCAGGGTTCGCCATTTTTTACCATCACGTTGCGCGACTGGAAATCCCGGTACATGAATGTCGGTGTATGGTCTTGCAGAAGGACATCGCTCATTTTCTGGAAATCATCTTCCAAAAGGTTTTCCTGGAATTCCATTCCGGTAGCTTTCAAGAAACAGTATTTGAAATAGTTCAGGTCCCAAAGGATCGAACGCCTATTGAATTCGGGTAGAGGATAGCATTGGCTGAAGTCGAACCCCTCCGCACCTTTAAACTGCAGAGTCGGCAGAAGTGTGATCGTCTTGTGCAGCAAAGACTTTTCCGTCTCGTCGAAGAAACAACTTTTCCGTCCTTTCTCAATTGCTTGAAAGAGCAAGGTGTCGCCTAGGTCTTCCTGGAGATAGAACGATTTATCAACCGACCAGCAATAAACCTGGGGAACGGGCAATCCCTTTTCCCGGAAATGCGCGGCCATATAAATAAAGGCATTGTTTTCCTCTATGGAAGTTCCGCTAACTCCGATCAGGGAAACGGGACCTGACAATCTGAAATACCGGCGGTTAGAGCCGGAAGAGGATAGTTCGGTTATATCAGTTGCCGGTGAACCGGTATGTGTCTGGTAAAGTTGTTTTAATTCTTCAGTAATCATGTTTTTCTATTTTCGGCACTAAAGTAGCAAACAATTGACAATTGGCAATTGAGAATTGACAATTTTGTTGGGAAATAAGAGAGGCGGACGTACCGTTTTACCGGAACGCCCGCCTTCTTTATGACCATTAATCTCTAATTGTCTCTCTTTTTAATTGTCAATTGATTAAAGAATGCCTTGTGCCATCATCGCTTTGGCTACCTTCATGAAGCCCGCAACATTTGCACCTTTCACGTAGTTTGTGTAGCCGTCGGCTTGTTTGCCGTATTTTACGCATTGTTCGTGGATATTCTGCATGATGCTTTTCAGTTTGGCATCAACCTCTTCACTGCTCCAGCTCAGTTTCTGAGCGTTCTGCGTCATTTCCAGACCGGAAACAGATACACCGCCGGCATTGGCTGCCTTACCCGGAGCGTACAGGATCTTAGCTTCCAGGAATGCGTCGATAGCTTCAGGAGTAGAAGGCATGTTGGCTCCTTCCGATACGGCGATACAACCGTTGGCGAGCAATGTCTTGGCATCTTCTCCGTTCAGTTCGTTCTGAGTCGCACTCGGCATTGCAATGTCGCATTTTTCTCCCCAAGGACGAGCACCTGCCACATACTTGCAACCATATTGTTCTGCATATTCACGGATACGGCCGCGATAGAGATTCTTCAGTTCCATGATGTAATCCAGCTTAGCACGGTCGATACCGTCCGGATCGTAGATGTAACCGTCCGAGTCGGACATCGTCACGACTTTAGCGCCGAGGCTGATCAGCTTTTCAACGGTATATTGGGCTACGTTACCTGAACCTGAAACGCAAACGGTCTTTCCCTTGATGTCGATTCCCCTTGTATTCAGCATTTCCAGCAGGAAGTAAACATTTCCGTAACCGGTAGCTTCGGGACGGATCAGTGAACCGCCGAATTCGCGTCCTTTACCGGTGAATGTTCCCGTGTTTTCCTGAGCCAGTTTTTTATACATTCCGTACATATAGCCGACTTCGCGTCCGCCAACACCTATATCACCTGCGGGAACATCCGTGTCCGGGCCGATATGGCGCCATAATTCCAATACGAAAGCCTGGCAGAAACGCATGATTTCAGCGTTTGACTTACCGCGCGGGCTGAAGTCGGAACCTCCTTTTCCACCACCCATCGGCAGGGTTGTCAGCGAGTTCTTGAAAGTCTGTTCGAAAGCCAGGAACTTAAGGATCGACTGGTTTACAGAAGCGTGAAAACGGATACCACCTTTGTACGGGCCGATCGCATTGTTATGCTGGATACGGTATCCCATGTTGGTTTGGATCTGTCCCTTATCATCCATCCAGGTTACGCGGAAGGAGAAAATACGATCGGGAATACAAAGACGTTCGATCAGGTTGCTCTTTTCGAATTCGGGATGTTCGTTGTAAACCTCTTCGATAGTTCCTAATACTTCTGAAACTGCCTGATGATATTCCGGTTCATTCGGAAATCTTCTCTTTAAGTTGTCTAAAACTTCACTTGCCTTCATAAGACTGATTTTATTTAGAATGTTATATTTGTAATATCAATTTGTTAATCGGTAGCCGTTTTTTTAATGACCTCGCAAAGGTAAGCTAAAATTTTACACAAACAAATATTTGAAAGAAAAAATGCATTAAAAATATCATTTCGGTATTTTAATCGGGTAAAAGTAACTAAATGTCACTCGTCTCTTCGCCTTCTGCTCTTATAGATAGGGACGAACACAATGATAGCTGACGCAACCAAGGCAAAAACGATGTCGAAGGTTATCTTTTCGCTGTATGCAAGCATCATGTAGCAAAGGATACCCCACAAAAGAGTGATACATACGGCTTGACTATTTGTAATCTTTCTGCGTGCCATAGTTTACAATTGTTTAGTTGGATGAAACAAGCGAGCCGAAGTAAATGACCAAGGCCAGGAATACGGCTACAAGGATAAAAAGAACGATGATCTGTTTTTCGAGGGGCAGATGTCGGAGGAACGGAACGTGGCGTACCCAACCGGAAACGGCTTGGAGCTGCTCGTCCTCTTCGTCTTCTTTCGGAAATTCGTATCCGTTTGCTTCCAGAATCTCCTTTGCACGGGGAACTTCGCTTTCAAGCAGTTCGATGCGGATGCCGCCCACATTGGCCGGGTATTGGATCCGGCTCGTATATTCGTTTCTCAGGTAACAGTTGACCCCTTCCGATTTCAGGAGGGATTCGATCATCTGTGCTGCTTCCGGTTCATAGAAACGGGCTATTTCGACTATTTTATCTTCCATATTAATATGTTGTTAATGTAAATGATGATTTACCCGTTTATTAATTTATCCGCAATTTCTGTAGCCTGGCGGATACGGTCGGCCATGCCGATACCGCCTTTGATGTTTCCGGCCAGCGTGAGGCCGGGGTAGCGCGCTTGCAGTTCGTCGATCGTTTCGAAGCGGGAGCCGCTGCTCTGTTCATATTGCGGAATGGCATGTTTGTGACGGAAGATACGGATCATATCGGGTTCTGTCTCTTCCGGGAATTTCAGCATGGTGTGGAGCTCGTGCCTGATGAGCGCTTTCAGCTCCTCTTCCGGCCAGGTCGTCAAGTCGGCATGCTTTACGCCTCCGATAAAGAACGAGAAGAGAGCACCCTCTTCCGGAGCCCGTCCGGTAAAACAAGCGGAGGGGAAAAGAATTCCGAGTACGTCTTTTTTCTCACAGGAAGGAACCAGGCCTCCAAACGCATCGAAGCGTAATGCACCGGTGTCGCGGAACCCGACGCTGGCCTGTACGACCGGTGCATAATGCAGGTTACTGATCCGCTCCATCTTTTCTTTCGGGACGAAAGGTAACAGGGCGGGCAATGTATAAGCACCGGTGGTTGTGATTATCCGTTCCGCAATAATGGTCTGTTCGCCGTCGGCTGTCGAATAGGTAGCCATCCATTTGTCTGCACAAGGGCGGACCGTGACGTCGGCGGCCGAAAGTGTGATGCGGGCCGGACCGATTGCCTCGGCCATCGCACCGGTCAGTTTGTCCAATCCTCCGGCGGCTGAAAATACTTTCTTGCTGGCGAGACGGTCGCGATCTGTTTTCGGCTGCTTGGCTTTCGCGATGGTTCCGCGGATGAAGCTCCCGTATTGCTGTTCCAGGTTGTAGAGCTTCGGGAGCGCATAACGAGTGACGAGCTTCATCGGATCGCCGGCGTAGACACCGGACAGAAACGGGTCTACCGCATAGTGCAGGAACGATTTACCCAGGCGGCGGGCAGCTAACTCGCCGACAGATTCATCCGGGTTATTGCCTTTTGCCCGAAACGGCTCTCCGAGGATACGGAACTTGTCGCCAAGCGTGAACAGAGGAGTCGTGACCGCACTGAACAGTCCGGACGGGAGAGCCCGGAACCGGTTCCCTTTCCAGATCAGCCGGCGCTTGGATTCTTCGCGGGCAGTCTCCAGTGCACAGGCTGGAGAGAGGGCTTCGAATAGTTCGGCGACTTCGGGATAGGAGACTACACCTGTATTGGGGCCGCTTTCGTAGACAAAATCCTTTTCGCGGAACGTATGGATTTGTCCTCCGACGCGATCAGCCTTTTCGAGGATATGAATGTCTTTTCCGGCGCGGGTCAACCAGAAGCCGGTTGTCAATCCGGTCAGTCCGGCGCCGATAATCAAAATATCTGTCTGTTGGGGTTCCATTGCGTTATACCGGTTTAGAAAATGATTTATTTGTTCCGAGCATCAGCTTGTCCAGCGAAGCCGCTACGTTTCGGACGAAAAGCCTGCCTTCAGGTGTCATCCTGATTTGATTTTCGTCAAACTCGACCAATCCGTCCTCTGCAAATTCGCGTAGACAGGCTTCGTCATAGGCGGTTGCCTGCTTGATGGAGCGGGCGGGGACGGAAAGCTGTTCCGACAGTTCGTTCCAGTCGATCCGGTAGTTGCACATCAACATTTCGATTGCCTCCCGTGTGATCTGTTCCTCCCGGCTCAGGAGATATCCTTTGGCGACAGGCAAGATACCGGCTTCGACTTTCTCGATATACTCCATGATGTCTTTTGTGTTCTGGGCGTAAGCCGTTCCGAGCTGGCTGATCCCTGTCACGCCGAAAGCATAGACCTGACCGGTTGTGCGGCGCGTGCAATATCCCTGGAAATTACGATGCAGCTGTCCGTTCAGCAAAGCTGTGTATAACTCGTCGTCTTTGCGGACGAAATGATCCAGCCCGATCGGCTGGTAGTCCGCTTCGCATAAGATTTTGCGGGCCGCTTCGAACATCCGGCTCTTCTCGTCGCCCGAAGGCAGTCCGGTTTTTTCCAATACCTTCTGCCGGGGGAAAGCCCAGGGCACATGCGCATACGAAAAGGTGACGAGCCGGTCCGGTTTCAGGGAAACGGCTTTTTCGATCGTTTCGGCAAAACTCGCTTCCGTCTGGTGGGGCAAGCCGTAGAGGAAATCCATGTTGATGCGTACTCCGCATGAGCGCAGGATCGTTACGATTTCTTCCGGTTGCAGCAGCGGGACTTGTCTGTGTACGGTTTGCAGGACTTGTTTGTTGAAGTCTTGGATGCCGATGCTAAACCGGTTGAATCCCGCGGTTGCCAGTTTCTCCCAATCCTGCCCTGTCATCCAGCCAGGATGACATTCGATTGCTTTTTCCGGATTTTCAATCAATTCGAACGTATCTGAAACATGTGCGTTCAACTCTTTCAGCTCAAAAGCCGGAAGAAATGTCGGGGTTCCTCCGCCGTAATGGATCTGCGAGACTTTACGTTTCTTATCGAGTAAAGGCAGTATCAGGTCGATCTCTTTATGTAATGCGGCTACATATCGATCTATGATTTCAGGCTTGGGAGCGGCGTAAGAATTGCATCCGCAATAATGGCAGAGACGTTGGCAGAAAGGAATATGAAAATAGAAGGAAACCGATTCCGGCTGCTGGCGGTTGGATTCACGGATGGCATCCGCATAATCCCGGCTTGTGAACCCGTCATGAAAATAGTTTGCCGGCGGATAGCTGGTGTACCGGGGAACCGGCACATTGTATTTATCTAAAAGTTCTTGTTTCATATCGTATTTTTATCTTTTCTGAAAACCGTTACTATATAAATGAGGGATATCAGGGCGATGCTTGCCTCGAAGAAGAAGAGTCCGTGATAACCCGTATGATCTGCAATTCTTCCACTCAGGATGGCCATCAACATGCCGCTGAGATGCGTGATGACCGTCTGGATCGTGAAATCCGTCCCTTCGCGCCCGGGGCGTACACAGTCCATTGCCGTCGTATAGACCACGATCGTCGCCATCCCGTAGCTGCCCCACAGAAGGAAAATCCCGCCGTAGAGCATGGGCGTCGTCGGATGCACGTAGGAGAGTCCGAGGAAGTAAAGTGTCGCCATCAAGACAAACACCGCGAACAGGATGCGCGCGCGGAAACGGCCGATCCGCCGTACGATCATCCCTCCGGCAAACGAGGAGAGGAACCCGACGAATGTCCCCGCCACTCCGCTCATCACCCCGATCTCCTTCATGTCGTAGCCCAGGTCGACCAGCCAGGGTTTCAGCATGGCGAGCGTACCGATCAGGCCGGAATAGTAAAGAAAGAGGAAACCGATCTGTTTCCAGATGCTCCGGCGGGCGAAGAAATAGATCACGTCTGCCTTTTTGGCCCGTTCGTGCGCTTCCTTCGGCTGGATGCGGATGCCTTTGTTGAAAAAGAGTGGCAGAAGGGCGGCGATGACGAACAGCGCGACGCAAGGCAGCAGACCGTTCCAGCCGATTTGCTTGAAGAGCAGGAGCAAGACACCGCCCCCGATCATCGAACCTCCGAAACTTCCCATCGACTGCATGCTGTTTGCAAGGCTTTTATCTTTCCGGCTGAAAGCGAGTACCGCCAACGCGTCGGTCGCGATATCCTGCGTGGCGGAGGCGACGAAGGATATGATGATCAAGGCGACGATCGTATAGAAGTCCGTATGGAAATCAAGGAAAGCGACGGCGAAGATCAGGCCGGCGTAGATCAGTTCGGAAGAAAAAATCCACCGTTTATAGTCGCCCGTCGTCACGGCATGGCGGTCTACCATCGGCGACCAGAGGAATTTCAGGATCCAGGGCAGCTTGATCAGCTGGAGAAGCCCGATGGCCGAGAGTGAAAAGTTCTCCTGCCGCATCATGACGGGGATGACGGTGGAAAAGAAGCTCATCGGGATCGTCTGCGCAATGTAGAGGCAGAAGAAGGTCGCGAGGTTGTATGTTTTGTCTTTCTGTATCATAATATCGTTATATAATCATCCGGCTTCCGGACGAGGCTTTAAGAGTTTTCAAAGTGTCGTCCGAACTTCGGCCGGGACTTTTGGAGTTTTCAAAGTGTCGTCCGAAATTCGGTCGGGACTTTTGGAGTTTTCAAAGTGTCATCCGGAATTCGGCCGGGACTTTAAGAGTTTTCAAAGTGTCGTCCGAAGTTCGGTCGGGGACTTTAAGAACTTTTAAAGTGTCGTCCGAACTTCTGCCGAGACTTTTAAAAACTCAATTGTATATTCCCACCGATCGTGAACGGCCTTCCTTTTTGTGCCAGGCCTTTTCCGCCTGTCTCGAAATAGAAAGCCGAATAGTCTGCACCGGTCATATTTTTCGCCCAGATCGCAAAGGTAATAAAATCTTTTGTGGCAGATACTTTTGCATTCAACAGTCCGTAATAAGGTTGCGAAACCTTGTTGTCTTCTTTCCACAGGATGCGTCCCGTCCCGGTGTAGTTCGCGCTGACCGTGAAGCGGTCGATGTGACGGCAAGGGTTCGGGATCGTATAATCGGCTCCGACAGCGAAAGTGTGGCGCGGGACCATCGGCAGGAAATTCCCGCTGTAGTCGATGCCTCGCCGTTCGTCCTTGTAATCTTTGAAGGTGGCATGTGTGAAGCCGTAGTTCACCTGCACCATCAGCCCGTTGACCGGATTCCCTTGCAGACTGACCTCGACGCCTTTGCTCTCGCTACGCCCGGCGTTGCGCAGGAATTGCCCGTTCTGGGTGGCGAGCATCTGGTAAATCTGTTGGTTTTTCCAGTCGATCCAGAAAAAGCAGAACTCGGCGTTCAGGCGGTTGTCGAGGAACGGGTGTTTGGCTCCAAACTCGTAGTTCCAACTGGTTTCGGGGCGGAACGTGCGGTCTTCCTCACGGTCGAAAGAGGTGTTGAAGCCGCCTGTCTTATATCCCTTCGTCACGGTGGCATAGAGCATGCCGGTGGAGGGAAACATATATTGCAGGGCGATCTTCGGCGTGACCTGGCTGAACTTGAGCCGGCTGTCGAAGGCGTCCATCTGTTCGCTGCCGCCGTCCGTTTCTTTGTAGAAAAGGAAATCGTTGGAGGTATGCTCATAATCGTAGCGGATACCGAAAGTCAGTGACAGGCCGCGCGTCAGCAGGTCGTCGATTGTGGATTGGTGGTAGAAGGCGACACCATAGGCCGGCGTGTCGTACAGCTTGCGTGTCGCATAGTCTTTGGTGAAATAATCGAGTGTCACGGTGTTGTCGATCCCCTGCCAGAAACCGAAGGCGCCGAACAGCCATTTGTAACGTCCGGGAGTTGTCGATTTGATGTTCAGTTCTTCGGAAAACATTTTCTGCTTCATATCCTGACGCGCGAAATAGATGCTTCGGGGAGAGAAATCCTGGTCGATGCCTTGATGGTCCGAGAGATATTGGAAGGCGGTCCGGCTGTTGATGCTGTAGCCCGTCCCCTGGTAATCTGCCGAGAAGCCGGTCGTCGAAAGCGTCCGTTTGTAGAAACTGTAATCGTTGTAGTCGACTTCGCCCGGTTTATGCGTGACCGAATCGCAGACGGCGTAAGGATAGCCGCCTTGGACTGAACGGTCGAACGAACTCATTAGCCCGAAAGAAAGGTTCTTCTGAGGCTTCCATTCCAGGCGGATGCGGGCGGAGCCGGACTTCATGTCGTCCGCTTTCTTGTCTGTAAACAGGTTGGTGAAGTAGCCGTCGCTGTTCCGGTAATCACCGGAGATGGCATATCCGAACTTTTCTCCGATCTTTTTATAATGAGAGAGGGCATAATCGCGGTAACCGTAGCTGCCGTTGGAAAGCCAGACATTTGTCCCCTCGTATTTCAAGGGCGATTTCGTATAGACGTTGATGATGCCGCCCATCGTGTTACGACCGTAGAGCGTCCCTTGCGGACCGCGCAGCACCTCGATTCTGTCCACCTCGTTGAAATCGAAATCGAAAGCCGATTTTTCGAAATAGGGGATACCGTCCACATAAAGCCCGACTGAGGGAGCGTTGATTTTCGATCCGATCCCGCGGATATAGACCGGCGAGGTCAGTTTCGATCCGTAGTCCGGCATAAAGAGGTTCGGGATAAAGGAACTGAACTCTTTGATCCCCGTGATGTTCCGGTTCTGGATCGCCGTCCCCGTCACGGCCGATGCCGACAGGGGTTCCAGCCGGAGGTCGCGCTGTTGCTTGAACGACTGCACGACCACTTCGTTCAGTTCGACATTGCGGATCTTCGCCGTATCTTTTTCTATCTCTTCCCCTCTTGCCGTATAGGCGAGGCAGAGCAGCATCGGGAGGTAGTATAATAGTTTCATGTCTTAAAATGTAACGGTGATTTCGCCGCCGATCTGGAACGGTTTGCCTTTCTGGATGAACGACTGGTTGAACGATTCGAAATAGAACGCCTGGTAGTCCGTGTTCGTGATGTTACGGCTCCACAAGTTGAGGTTGACGATTCCCTTGCGGACGCCCACTTTGGCATTGACGAGGCCGTAGAACGGCTGGCTGATGTCGTTCTTCTCCGTCCAGAAGATCTTGCCGGCTCCGGTGAACTGGGCGGATGCGATGAACTGGTCGATCATCTTCCGGTGGAGTAGTTTCGTGTATTGCAATCCCAGGCTGACGGTGTGGCGCGGCGTGTAAGGAATGAAATTATCCTTGCAGTCCGTTTTCACGATCTGGCTGTTCTCGTCCTTGTCCGTGAAGATGTAATCGCGGAAAGTGGCACGGGTAAAACCGTAGTTGAGGTCGGCGGTGAGTCCGTCCGTGATACGGCTGCGCAGGCTCAGTTCCACGCCATAGCTGTTCGCCTTTCCTCCGTTGGTGATCATGCGTCCGCTGCCGTTCTCGGCAAAGCTGGTGAGTTGGAGGTCGCGGATGTCCATGTAGAAGAAGGTCAGTTCCGCACTCAGCCTGCCCCGGACCAGTTCGCTGCGGATGCCTGCTTCGTAGTTCCAGCTGTGTTCCGGTTTATAGGAAGCGATGTCTTTCACTTCGCCCGGCTGTTCGGCTTTGTCGGGTGCGAACTTCGACATCAGGTCGTATTTGGCTTGGGCCTGGACCAGATCGCCGAACATCTGCACGTTATAACCTCCTGTCTTGTATCCTTTGGCGACCGAGACATACGTGAATGTTTCGGGTGTGCACTGGTAACGGAGCGAAACTTTCGGCAATACTTGCAGGAAATCCTGTGAGATCTTGCCGTCCATAGTCGTCGTGACCGGTAGCGTCATTTTCATCGGGCCCATTTCCACACCGATCTTCATGCTGTCTACTGCCGAATGATAGTCCAGGTTCGCTTTCTCGTAATCCAGGCGGATACCGGCGGTGATGGAAAGCCCTTCGACAAAAAGGTTATTGTAGGTCGATTGGTGGAAAGCCGCGAAGCCGTAGGTCGGCGTGTCGAAGTTTCCGGGGAAATAAATCTGGTTCAGTTCGTCCCCCTGGACAGTAAGCTTCGGTGCTTTTGGGTTATTCGCCAGTATGTCGTCGAACGCTTTCTGCAAAATGCCCGTCAGCCCGTCTTTCTTGAAGATCACAGGGCCGTCCGTGTTCAGGCTGTTATAAAAACCGTAGGCGCCGAAGCTCCATTGGTAATTGCTTTTTGTATTGGATTTGATTGCCAGTTCTTCGCTCCAGGCATATTGTTTCTGCTTTTGGTGAAGGGTGAAAACAGACTGTTCCGTATAGTCCTGGTCCATCTTCATGTCGTCTTTCAGATATTGGTAGGCCGTGGTGGAAGAGAGGATAAAACGGTCTGTTTTCCATTCCAGATACAGGCTGTTGTTCAGCGTGCGGCGCCAGTAGGAACTCGGATCGTTGATGCGGATCGGCTGCACAGCCCCGGTCTGCGGGTCGTACTGCCCGTAGGGGAAGGCTTTTTGCGTTACATAGTCATAGTTGAATGTATATTGCGCCTTCAGATGGTCCGTAATATACCCCTCTAATTTGAATCGGCCGCCTGCCGATTCCTCTTTGTCTGCCTTTGTGCCGTTATATTCGTTGATGAAAAAGCCGTCGTTACGGTCGTAATACCCGTTTAGCGAGATCCCGATGTTTTCTCCGATCTTGCTGTATTGGGACACTTTGGCTTTTGCCGCCCCGTAATTGCCCATCGACATCGTGACTTTTGTCCCTTGGTAATCGAAGGGGGAGAGGGTGTAGATGTTGACGATGCCCCCCATTGCGTTACGTCCGTAGAGGGTTCCCTGCGGTCCCCGTAAAACTTCGATGCGTTGGATATCGTTCAGCTCGAAATCGAAAGCGCTTTTATCCAGATAGGGGACATTGTCGACATATAATCCGATGGATTGCCCGCTGCTACGCGCTCCGATTCCGCGTATATAAATGGCCGAAGTCATTTTCGAACCGTAGTCCGGCATATAAAGGTTGGGGACGAAAGCGCTGATATCCTTGAGAGCATCTATCTGCCTGGTTGCTATCGCTTGGGGCGAGAGGATGGAAACGGCTCCCGGAAGCGTGCGGAGATCGTTCGTCTCCTTTGTGGAAGAAGTGACGATCACCTCACCTATATTATAGGTCTTGATCGTGTCGTTCACATTTTCATTCACCCGTTCGGCTTTAATCGGTTGCAAACACGTAAGCGCGCCTGCGACAAGGACATACAGATAGCGTTGATTCATCGTATTAATTGTAAACTATTAGTATTTTACGGTTGCAAAGGAACGGTAAAGATGAATGGGAATCAATCACTACATGTAGTGATTTTAAAGTTCGATGTCGTCGCCTGAAATAATGCCGTTCATGATGGCATAGAAGGTAAGTCCCGATACTGTTTTGATGCCGAGCTTGGTCGTGATGTTCTTGCGGTGGCTGAGGACTGTGTTCAGGCTGATGTTCAGCTTGTCTGCAATTTCTTTGTTGGTGCTGCCTTTGACGATTAATTGGAGGACGTCCGTTTCGCGGGTGGACAGTTCCTTGTTGTTGTCGCTGGAAATACTGTTGTTTTCTCCGGTAAAAAGTTGTTCCAACTGCTCGATGATGACTTCCTGCGAGGCCTTGATCGTGATATGGCTGGTTGCCGATAGTCCCCCTTCACCTTCGGTTTCGTCGATCAGGACCATCGTCTTGCTCCGGCGGGGAAGGAAAAAGTCTGCATAGAGGACAAATAAAGCGGCATTTGTAAAGTAGTAGTCGAACGTATCGTTGCCGGAAGTCGATAATGCCTCGAACGTAGGGTAGTGGCTGATCTCTACCGGTGGAAAATAGTCGGTCAGCATGCTTTGCAGGCCGATGCTTTGTAGCGTGTCGGGTAATATGATTGCTATTTGCTTGTTGCGATGCATCCGGCTGTTTGTTAAATACACAACTTTTCCATAGCCGAAACCATCGGTGTCAATATCCGGTAGCGGATGCGGTTGTGTTGTTTGATATCTTTTTCCAAACTGCTGATGGCAAATATGACGGCGTAGCATAAGTTCTCGTTATAGTCGCCGGAAAGATGCTTGACCATGATGCTTTTCAGATCCGCCAACAAGGCCTCTATCGGATCTTCCAATCGCTGTTCCGTTCCGAGGTGCAATGCTTCGACCTGCCCGGAAGATGGATAATCTTTCAGTTTTTCGCTTAATGACAGGCAATAGGGGAACCAGACCCGGTCGTCCTTTTCGATCCGTGAGGTCAGCTCTTCTTTGAAGGATGAGAAAAACTTCCCGATCAGGTTGAGCGTGTTGTTTCCCGGCGTACTCATCGATATGAATGAACCGAGATGCCTTTCTATATTCGGGATTTGGTAGCGTTGGTAATACTGGTTGGTTTTGGTCAGATAATCGATAATCTGTGAAGTATGGAAAGTTTGTAGCTTCTTTTCCGGGAAGTATTCCTCGTTGAGAAACGTGTTGATTACCGTCAAGAGGAAGTCGGTATCCAGCCGGTATTCTTCACAAATCGCCTTTACCGATTTGTCGCCTAAGCCCAGGCGGATTCCAAAACGGTTAATGACAGGAATGAGTGAGGGGTGCTCTTCCACCACCTCACTCATTTGCATATTAGGATATACTAATGGCATATTTTATGCTTCTTCCCATTGTTTTCGTAATAGTTCCACTGCGGCAGGGACCAAAACGTTCCGGTCTCCCTGGCATCCGCATTCGAAACTTACATATTTGTCGTAATCCAACATCTTCAGACCTTTGAAGCCGTTAACGTAGTTATCTGCTTCTCCGTCTTCACCCGGCATGCTGCGGCGTTTACGGCTGGCAACGTGCACGTGTTGCAGATATTCGCCTGCAGAAAGGAAAGCTCCCATGTCGGAAGTCTCTTCCCAAGTCATGTGCCAGAAGTCACCCATACAGCGTACACCCGGATTGTTGATGTCGCGGCAGATGGAAGCTGCATCCGCTACCTGACGAAGATAGAATGCTTCTTTCCTGTTGAGCGGTTCAAAGATAACTGTAGTCCCGTGCTCTTTTGCGAAGTTACCCATTTCATTGAATTGTTCGCATAAGAAATCCCGCGTTTCCTGCGTATGAGGCATAGCCGGTTTTTGACCGTTGAAAGCCGGGACGATGATCACACCCGTAGAACCCAGTTCGCCAGCAGGAGCAATGATCTCTTTCATCGTATCCATGCACTGTTTGCGGATAGCCGGATCTGTCGAGAGGATGAACCCCTGGAAACCAGCACAGATGGCGCTCACTTTGATGTTGCGTCCGTTTAGTGCTTCCTTGATCTCTTTTACACGATCTTTCAGGCCACGTCCGCCCGGTTCGAAACCAACGACACCTAACTTTTCCATCAAGTCAAATTTCTCGTTGAGATTAGCTCCCGGTGCAATCCCTTCCTGAAAGGATATCTTCAACTCGGCTTTGCTGTTTGGACATGATCCCTTTTCTGCCGGACAACCTTCTGTAGAAGCAGCCTTGCCGCCACAGGCAGCAAAAGCTGAACTACCGGCTGCAACAGCCGCGCCTGCCAGAGTTGCTCTTAAAAAGTTTCTTCTGTTCAGTGCCATATTTTATTTTTTCTTTTCATCACGAGGTTTTCCTGGAACCGGAACTGTAAATCCACTCATATCCATCTTGCCTAAGTTCAGGTCTTTCGGAGTATAATCCAGAGGAGAAGCAGTCATTGCATCCCATGTCGTTTCTGCACCGGTGTATGCTGATTCACGTCCCATGATAGCAGCCATGTTGGCAACAGCTGTTTCTGAAGCCTGTTCGATAGGTTTGCCGCCACGGATGCAGTTTACCCAGTTTACATGTTCCAATACATATGGATTTGTCTGTGTATGTGCGTTCTTTTCTGCTTCACCATCGTATTTCCAGATGACGTTATCTGCATTGTCCTTGATTTCCATTTCAGCACTGTTCCAAGAACCTTTTGTTCCTTGGATAAATTCGCTGACGTTAGTGGCACAACCATCAATCTGGCGGCACATACTATGCAAGTGGATGCCGTTTTCCATTGTGAAATCGATGCTGAAGTTATCATACTGGTCGCCCGTGATACGGCGTTGGCGAGAACCGAAACCGACAGCTTTAACCGGTTTCAAGCCGCTGAACCATGTGAATACATCGATGTTGTGCACATGCTGTTCCACGATATGGTCTCCGGATAACCATTTCCAGTTTACCCAGTCCTTGATCATGTATTCGCAATCGTTCCAGTCTTTCTGACGTTCGCGGAACCACAACATGCTCTGATTCCAGTAAACTACACCACCCGTAATTTCACCGATAGCACCTTCCATGATCTTCTTGTAAGATTCGACATAGTTGCGTTGGTGATGACGCTGTGTACCTGTTACGACACATAGATTCTTTGCCTGAGCCTGTTTGGCGGTTGCCATAATCGTACGATAGCCTACCGGGTCGACACAAATCGGTTTTTCCAGGAAACAATGTTTGCCTTTTTCAACCGCATATTGGAAATGTACCGGACGGAATACGGGAGGAGTTGCAATAATGACAACATCGACACCGCTATCGATCAATTGTTTGTATGCATCCAGACCAACGAAACGTTTGTCTTCAGGAATATTACATCCTTTTTCTTTCAGCTTGTCGGCCAAAGCGTCTACACGTTCTTTGAATGTATCGGCAACGGCAACGACTGTCACGCCGTTTGCAGCATCCAAGAAGTTTTCTGCTGCACCGGAACCGCGTCCACCACAACCGATAACACCGGCTTTCAGTTCTTTTCCGTCAGTAGCCTTATCTGGCAATTCCGGAATATAATAAGTTCCAGGTTCTTTCAGAGGTTTGTTTGCAGCTGCACTTTCGCCGCCGCCTGCACATGAGGTTAATACACTTGCACTACCTGTACCGATTGCACCCAGTGCTCCGGCCATAGCTGTACTTTTTAAAAACGATCTTCTGCTAATACTGTTTTCTTTCTTCATGATATAGTAATTTTTAGGTATCAATTAAACATCTGTTATTTCGCTCCAATTGCCGGGTCCGGTTCGCAAACCACACGGAAACCGATACCGCGGATATCCGAATACCACCAGATACTCTTCGGTTGTTGCGGATCAGTCTTCAACCAGGCATCATGCTTTGTATAATCGCGGGCTGCAGAACGAACGTCTGCCGCATCGGAAGTGTAGTTACCGCCGCGTACAACCCATTCTTCTCCTTCTGTGATTAACGGGTTGGTCACGTTATCGCCCCCTTTGCTGTAAGCCTTCGGATCATATTTGTCGGCACAATATTCCATTACATTACCCAACATATTCTTCAAACCGAACGGGTTCGCTTTCACTTCGCCCGGCTCTTGAGTTCTGTTTTTGCTGTTCTTCGCGTAAATCACGAATGAACTGATGCTGTCTGTTTTTGCATCGAAGAACTTACGCCAGAATCCCTGGTCTGAAAAATCTTTCGGGTTCCCGGTGAAGAAATAAGGAGTTTCCGTTCCTCCACGGGCTGCATATTCCCATTCTGCCTCGGTCGGCAGGCGGTATTTTTTCCCTGTTTGTTTGGACAGCCACTGGCAGAATGTTTCTGCAGCATAGTGTGTCATCGTGATAGCCGGACGGTCACCTGCGCCCCATCCCTGGTCGGGGAATCCGAACGGAGGAGTCGGGCCGGAAATGGCATCGACATCCGGATTGCTGTTATTTGCATATACGGTTTCGGGCGGAGTACGTCCTTCACTCATGGTTTGTCCGTAGAATGCCCAATACTGATCCCACGTCACTTCTACTTCAGCCATAAAGAACGGACTGACCGTAACGTTTCGAACCGGAGCTTCATCTGCCTTATGGAACGGTTCTTTATCGGTGCTACCCATTTTGAATGTACCGCCCGGAATGGCGACCATTTTGAATGCAACGGCCGTACCCGGAATTTGTTCCGTATAATCGGTAAAAGATGTGACAGGTGTCGCCGTCTTGAAATAAAGGCTGGTATCAACAGTAGCCGTGGCGGCTCCGGGAATACCTGTTAATTTGCCGTGTTTATAATCCGGATTATAGTGTCCGGCGTCGAGGTGGCAGCTGATACACTGTAAATCCAGTTTCTTTTCGTTTTCGTCATAATAAAGGTGAGCGGTAATGCCGTCCTGGTTAATCCCTTCCGGGAACAAGTTCTGATGGCATTCCTTGCAGGATTCGTTCGGAATATATTTGACGGCATGTTCCAGTTCCGACTTGGTGTTCCAGTCGAAATCCGCACTGTCTTTTGTCATGAAGGACCATACGTCTTTCAATCCCAATTTGGCTTTAGCCGTATAATGATTCCAGGTGTCGCTTTGAGGCGGAAGGTGACAAGCCACGCAATGTGTTTTAACGCCGCTTCCGTTATTTACGTGTTTGGAGAGCTTCCAGCTGTCTTCCGCATGAGGATGAACATGGCACATCATACAGGATTCATCGGAAGAAAAATAAACGGATGTTTTATATACGGCAACCATAATGCCTGCCCCGAGAAGTAATCCGACCAAAAGAATGAAGGTTTTTCCTTTGAAAAATCTCCCTTTTTCGGAAGGATAGCGATTAGAATTGTTGTTAGTAGCCATTTGTTTTTATGGTAAACGATTTTACAATTAGTCCTGAATTAGATTTAAAAATCGGCAATAAAAGTAGTCTTTTTCTACATAAAATAAAAGTTTGCACCCACTATTTAACGAAATATGCATAGTGATTATGCTTTTTTACCAATTTTTGTAAAAATAGGAACTTGTCCCCGCTTCTTGAATGGAAATGCGGGGACAGCTCCCTTCATTTATTGCTGTTTATAAATTAGATTGAATCGGTTTCATGATGAAAGAGAATTCATAATCTCCGTAATGGATACGGTATTGTTCCAGTGGAAGCGCTCCCCAGCTGTTGACGCAACCCAATCCCATTTGTACCTTGTCAATACACATATTGGTGTAGTTTGCCTGAGGTACAAGTTCGGAGTGTCTCTGGTCTTTCTGTACTCCGTCGTCAAGTGATTCGATCGAATAATTCAAGGCTGAAGCCGAGAACGGAGCTTCCGAAATGAACATGAGTCCGTTACCGCCTTTGTTGGTCTGTTTCCACCAACGGATATCCGTTTTGGTCCCTGTTTCCTGCGGGCGGATATAAGAGTAGAACTGTTCGTCTACAGTCTGTCTGTAATTACCCAGGTCGGTGACGTTGTTACGGTCGGAATAGTTCTCGATCGGACCTCTGCCGTAATAGTTGATCTGATCCAAGCATTTAGGCATCTGCATCTGCATGCCGAAGCGGAACATATCGGAAACTTCAGCCGATTTGTCGGCTACCATTTTCTGTGTGACTTTCACTGCGCCTTCGTTGTTGATCGTATAAGTCAGATACAATTTGGCTTTTACTGCATCCATCGTGTATTCGGCATTGACAGTAGCCATGTCGTTTTCGATTTTGTTTGTCAGAGAAACCAGTTTCAATCCCGGTTCTTTCCAGGCGGCATATTTGTTTTGCAGGTTGGCTCCCATATCGTTGTCGGTCGGAGCACGCCAGAAGTTCGGAGTCAGTTTTCCGTCTTCTTTCAGCATCGTCATGCCATTTACATCGTATCTGCACAAGAAACCGTCATGCTTATCGAAGTCCATGCGGAAATTCTCTCCTTCGACGATCAGATAATTGATGTCATTATCTTTAATGGTCGGAATGACAGTCTCAATGTTCACTTGGTGTACATTCTGCAAATCCAGTTTCGGAGCATTGTACGGGCGGATCGTCAACTGATTTTTGGCTACCGTATAACCGGCAGGCAGCAATGTTTCCGCTTTTTTCAACTTAAAGGCCACATTCAGCAAGAGTTCTTTGCATTTGCAAATACCCTCTGTGCTATAATTCAGTTTTATGGACTTGGTCTGTTGCGGAGCTACTTCCAGGTCTTTGACTATGCCTGTCTGAACCACTTCGCCGTTAGCCAGCAATTCCCATTCTGCATAGTAACCGTCCAGGTTACGGAAGAAGTTTTCGTTGTATACGTTTACGACACCGTTAGCCAAGTCGGATGGAGTCACCCAGATGGACTGGTAGATATGCCCGACTTCGTGCATATGCGGATTCGGTTTGCGGTCCGGGCTTATCAAGCCGTTGTCCATAAAGTTGTTGTCGGAAGCGTCATATTTGTTCCAGTCGCCGCCATAAGCATAGAAAGGAACGCCGTCTTTTGTTTTCCAACGCAAAGACTGATCAACGAAATCCCAGATAAAGCCACCTTGGTATTTCGGATATTTGCGGATCAGATCCCAATATTCTTTGAATCCCCCTTGAGAGTTGCCCATCGCGTGCGCATATTCGCATTGGATAAGCGGTTTGTCGATGTCTCCCTTGCAATATTCTTCACTACCTTTATAGTCGCGGTACATCGGGCAATAGATATCGGTGAATTCGCTTGTCCGTGCCTGTTCGTATTGCACGGCACGTGATTTGTCTTCGTTCTTGATCCAGGTATAACAAGCTTCGAAGTTTGGACCCATGCCGGCCTCGTTGCCTAATGACCAGAAAATGATGGACGGGTGATTATAACCACGCTGGACGTTGCGCCGGTTGCGTTCCATATGTGCTTTGGCGAACAGCGGGTTTTTAGCCAACGTCTTGTCACCGTATCCCATACCGTGCGATTCTACATTTGCTTCAGCAACGACATAAATACCATATTTGTCGCAGAGGTCATACCATAAATTGTTGTCTGGATAATGACAAGTACGTACGGCATTGATATTGTATTCCTTCATGACCTTGATGTCCTGGATCATGCGCTCCGGCGATACGACGTAACCTCCGTCCGGATCCATTTCGTGCCGGTCGGCTCCCTTGAACAAGACTGGTTGTCCGTTTACCAATATCTGGGCGTTTTTCAATTCGATCTTGCGGAAACCGACTTTCACCGGAATAACCTCAGTCGTGTTGCTGCCGTTTTTCAAAGTTGCGATCAGTGTGTAGAGAACCGGAGTTTCGGCAGTCCATTTCTCAGGATTGCTTATTGCCATGTCGGTGGAAACTTTGCCCGAACCTTTGACCGACGAAGTAGCGACTTCTTTGCCGGCCTTATCTAACAGTTTCAGGTCGACTGTCCCGCTGCCTTTCAGGTTCAGGGAAACATTTAAAGTACCGTCTTTATATTGTGCATCCAAATCCGGAGTCACGCGGATGTCCTGAATGTATTTCGGAGTGCGGGCATAGAGGTAGCAGTCGCGGCCTACTCCGGAGAGGCGGAGGAAATCCTGGTCTTCCAGATAAGTCCCGTCGCACCAGCGGAACACCTGGAATGCGATCAGGTTTTTCCCTGGTTTCAGGTATTTGGTCAGATTGAATTCGGCTTCAAGTTTGCTGTCTTCACTGTAGCCGACGAATTGTCCGTTCACCCAAAGATACATGTTTGATGTGACAGAACCGAAATGAGCGAATATCTCTTTCCCTTTCCAGTCTGCCGGAACCATGATCTCTTTACGGTAAGAACCTACGTGGTTGTTTTCCGTAGGAACTTCAGGCGGGTTGTTCTTGAACTGGCTTCTCCAAGGATACCCGACATTCACATAGATCGGGTCGCCATAACCGTTCAGTTCCCACAAGCCGGGTACTTTCAGATTATCCCATCCCTTGTCGTTGAAGTTCACCTGGTAAAAATCTGTCGGGCGCATATCTGCATTTTTTACCCAGAAGAATTTCCAGTTACCGTTCAAGGTCATAAAATTCCCGGATGATTCCTTACATCCTTTCAATGCACTGTTTTCGTCTTCGTATGCGAAATAGTTGGTGTGCATGGGAGCTCTGTTGATCTCATTTACGTTAGGATCTTTCCACTCGTTTTTTTGAGCGAAAGCTGCCGTCCCGAGCAGGGACAGGCAGCAAGCAAGTACGTTTAGTTTCATAAGATGTTATTTATTTACGGTTTTTCAGGATTTCAATCAATCCATTTTTGCCATTTTACATTATCGTTATATCCGGCTTCCACCATTGTTTCAATGAATTGCATACCTCTTACGCCATCGTATACGGTCGGGAAATCCAAGCAGTCTCCACTGGGTGTTTCTCCGTTTTTGATAGCTCTGACGGTAAGTGAGAAATTGCGGTAGATATTGGCAAAAGCTTCGATAAAACCTTCCGGGTGTCCTGCCGGAGTTCGGGTATTCCACAGGGCTTCGGGGGTCAGGTAGCCGTTGTTGCCGATATCCAATATTTCAGTCGGACGATCTCTCCATCTCAATGTCAGCGTGTTCGGCTCCATCTGGCGCCATTCCAGTCCGCCTTTTTCACCATAAATACGGATGCGGATATTATTGGCTTCGCCTGTTCCGATCTGTGTTGCGGTCAAGACGCCTGTCACACCGTTTTCGTAGCGAAGGAATGCCGCCCCGTCGTCATCGATCGGACGTCCGGGAACGAATGCCTTCAGGTCGGCACATAGTTCTTTGACTTTCAGTCCGGTAATATATTCGCTCAAATGCCAGGCGTGTGTTCCGATATCCCCTATGCAACCGGCTTTGCCGGAACGTTTCGGGTCCGTGCGCCATCCGGCATTGTTGCCACCTAGCAATTCGATACGTTCGGAAAGCCATCCTTGCGTATATTCTACATAGACGCGGCGCAATTTTCCGAGTTCGCCTTTCGCGATACGGGCTTTCGCCTCTTTTACTGCCGGATAGGCCGAGTATACATGTGTCAGAGCCAGCACGAGTCCGGTTTCTTCCACTTTTTTCTGTAGTTGTTTGGCCTCTTCGAGTGAGAACGTCATCGGTTTATCCACGACCACATGGAACCCTCTTTCAAGAGCCATCATAGCTGGTTCGAAATGCCAACGGTTGGGAGTCACGATCGTGACAAAATCCATCCTTTCTCCTTCCGGTAAGATCATTTCGTGTTCGAACATTTCTTGGTAAGTGCTGTAAATCCGGTCTTCCGGCAAAAAGTACGATAAACCGGAGCTTTTGGATATCTCAGGGTCTACGCTGAAACATCCGCAAACTAATTCGATCTGATTGTCCATAAAGGCTGCGCGACGGTGGATCGCCCCGATGAAGGCGTCACTACCTCCTCCAACCATTCCCATTCTTAATTTTCTGTTCTTCATGATATTATTAAATTAGCAATTCGGTGAATTGAGATATTGCCCAAAGTTACAAAATGTTGTAATAAGTGCAATGTGTTTTGCAATAAATAATTTGTTATGCGAAGTGTATATGTCATATACAAAAAAACTTGATTCCGAAAATCAATATCACTGTATCACTTTTTATTTTTAACTGACTGTATATTAGTATGATGATATGCAATTGGTGCTTGAAATATCTATCACGCTTATATCACTCATATGTCACCGCTTTTTTATAAGTTAAAAGTCTTTTTAGGACTTGCTTAGCTCAACTACCTGATATATAGTGCCTCTGTTGCTTCTTTTCGAAGGAATGCCGTTTCGCTTCAAAAGACGTCCGAAGTTGGAAATGACGGTTTTTGTGTAGCTGAAATCACGTTGTTTCTGCTTGATCCGCCCTAAAATCTCTATCGACAGAAGAAATTCGCCTACCTCATTCTTTTTCGGGAGTCGGAAATATTGCAGGAACAGTTGTTCTTCGGGCGGTATTTGCTGGAACTGCCGGTTGTTGGCGACTATTTCGGTTTCTTCCTCGTGTGTGAACCAGTAGCGTTCGCCGTTAGCCAATGCTTCCATCGCCTGTGCATACAGCTGCTCGTAGTCGATCGGTTGTATATAATCGATGGTGTCTGTGACTTCGATGCAAATGAAACGCCGGCTACCGGTCGGGTCGGTCAGGATATTGAAGTTGTTGCTTGTCGCGATGAATGTGGCGTAACGTCTTAAATTCCTGTTGGCCGTCTGATAGGGCAGCCGTGTACTGACATTCGCTTTTTGCAGGATATGCTTCAGGTAGCTTTGGTGCGTATCCTTGACGGAATCGAACTCGTCTATGTTTACCAGGGCATAGCGGTGCAAAGCCAACTCCGTATCCCGGCGCTTGCTGAAATCGATGCTGTCTGTGTAGAACTGCCGCAGTTCGGGAGGCAGGATGTTCAGGCAATAAGTCGATTTGCCGCATCCCTGGTCGCCGACCAGTAGGGGAGTAGTGCTGTTGCCATGTTCCCGGTCCAACCCTAACCAGTGCGCTACCATACTGAGGAACCATCTGTGGAAGTGGTCTGCCCATCGGATATTGTTGCAAGGTACGCGTTTGGCAAGCTTCCGGATATGATCTTTGCCATCCCATTTGGGCAGATGTCCGAGATATTCTTCTATCGGGAAAAAAGTGGGTCTGTTGTCCGAGTAAACATATCGTTCGATGTCTTTATCCCAGACGTTCAACCCTTCTTTGTGCGCTTCCGTACAGATGGAGTTGCGGACTTCGCGGGTGAAAGGGCTGAATGTGAAACGTAGGAGCGATTTGTCTCGGTATTCCACTTCGCCACTCATCTTGTTGTTTCTGATTTCGTAACGGCGCAGCATGAATTCTTCTAATTGCAAAGTCAGCGACATGATTTCAGGCATGAATGTTTTTCCGGCGAGCGCTTCTTTCAGTGTGTAGACGGATCGGAAAGTCATGCGGATTTCCATCTCTTTGGATCTCAGATCGTTGTAAAGTAGTGTGCATTGTACGGCATCCTCTTCCGGGATACCGGCTTTCAGGCAATTATCGGCTAATAGGGTAAAGACCGGCTTGAGATCCCCGTCTTTTATCTGTCCTGATTTTCGGATGGCGTCTACCATCGCTATGCTGAACAGTGTAGCGATCCGATAGTTGCGTGACATACCGGGCATTAGCCTTTGAAGTGGTTCGGATGGTTCTTCCGGGACGATACGGATCTCTTCCGAATCCGCCATCCGCATCGGTTGCTCGATCCGGATGGCGACGGCATCGGGGTTGTATACCGGCTGCGGGTCGTAGCTCATGCGGCATCCGTGCTGTAGGACCGGTTCTTTCAGTGTGATGTTACGTCCTAATTGTGGCTGGTAGTATTTAACTGCCGTCAAGTAGGCTTGCGAGTGGAATCGTTTGACCTGTTCGGGTGAGCGTGGAAGCGTCCCGTCCGGCAGTGTGAACGGGATCACTATTTTCACGCTTTTCCCGCTAAAGCCGACGAATGCCAGTAGCGTTTGCGGCATCATGGCGGCTTGTTGCCGGATTTGTACCGCTTCTTGCAAGTCGGAAAGATGGTTTACTTCGAGCAGCACCAATCCCGAATAGTCGCGCATGGGAGGGGCGGGTTCGCCTGTCTTGCGGAAAGTCCCTCCGAAAACGACCACCGGAAGTTTCTGTATGTAGCTGTTTTGCGTGCCGGGCAGTGCAAACATGGCTTTGTCGCGTGTGGTGCTGACCGGTTTGTTGAGATTCTCTGTTCGTAGGGCAGCCTGCAGTTTTTCCATTTCGACGGAACGCATGACGAGCGTCTCCTTTTCATATCGATATAACGTTACCTTCATCTTTGATTGTTTTTTATCATGAATTTCTACTTGCAAATCATTTCCACCTTTCAAACTTGAGTCTTTTCATGAACTTCTTCATTTCCGGATCAGCCTTGATGCATAGCCGTTTAGCTTTCACGCGATGAGGCGTGCAGTCTTTCGGGTTTTCATATCCTTCACTTCCGGCCGAGAGGAACAATGTTCCTATGCCGTGAAGGTTTATGGTGTACCCCATATCCAGTTGGAACTGGATTTCGCGTCCGATTTCGATTATGGCAGCCAGTATTTCGCCTCTTGAAAGCGTGCACCGGGTAGAGATACATGTAGCCAGTTGTTCGGTCGATACTTGCCCGGATGTTACCGGGACACCATAATAGCGGATTTTTTCTGTTTCTCCGCTTTTGTCCACTTTGGGACGTACTACATAAGCGTGTGACATAAGCTGTATTTTTGATAAAACCAATGAATAAAACTGAGAGAAGTGCCTAATTAACTTTCTTTACACCCGGATTTACATTTCTGAACACCCGGGTGACGGCGGTCTGTACATGGGGGTGTAGGGGTTGGAAACATCCGGATGTATATGACTTTAAGTCCTTACAAAGATAATAAAAATATGGAGGAAATGCAAGAAAATCAATGGTTTTTTTAAAAATAAATGAGACTTGTTTTAATACACAGTCAACCTATTTCAGGACGAGACAAGTGATGGATGGTGATAGGGAAGTGATACATAAAAAAGGGCATGTATCACTTCTTTATCGGTTGATAATTAATATGATATCATGAAAAAGTGATAGAGTGATATTACAAAATATATACAAGAAAAAATAGGGAGGAAGTTTTTTACTTCCTCCCTAGTCTGATTGTTTAGGAGTAGATATTATTCGTAATACGGGTTCTGTATGATTGCCGGATTACGTAAAGTCTCTTCTAACTTGATAGGGGCGAAATACATCTTGTTGTCCCATTTGCGTTTCTCAATATAGTTCAGATTGAGAACTGTCCAGGTGTAATTATAGACTTCTTCGTCATGAACATACGGTAAAGATGCTGTCTTGCCCGGTTTTAAACGGCCGACAATTGATACACCGGTTAATTTCTTGTTTCCGATTTCCGGTGCAATCATCCAGCGACGTATGTCATAATAACGTGAATGTTCATAAGTTAATTCGACACGACGTTCATGGCGCAGGAATTCACGCAGATCACTTTGGTTGAATGTTTGTCCGCGAACAGCCAATGTGGCTTTGGTATCTGGACGACCGATACGTCCACGGATAGCGTCTATATAAATGACTGCTTCATCCAATTTGTTTAATTCGATACAGGCTTCGGCTGCAATCAAATACATTTCGGCTAAGCGGATGTAAGGCATCGGACAAGTTTGGAAGTTGTGTTCGTTGGCTGCTACAGAACCGTCGATCAATTTCTTTTCCAAATAGCCGGTGTAAGTACCATTCCAGTTTTCGATCTGTCCCATACGGGTATCAACGCCGACCATACCATTGAATTTTTCCTGCTTGATGGGATTGTTATCGTCATCAACTGAATATATGGCATTGACGTTATTGCCGCCTTCACTTAATTCATAATAACCGAATTGCAGGTTACCCAGTGGAGTCGCATCGAACACGGCTCCATCGGAAGCTCTGGGGCGTCCCCACTCTGCACCATCATAACCGATTGTAGCATAAAAACGTGGTTCACGGTTCATATACGGATTTTCGGTGGTTGATTCACCCGGCTTCAATAGCGTATTCAGGATTTTGCCTTCTTCTGTTTCGAAAGCCATCACCAAGTCATGTGTCGGAGCTGTTCCGGCCCAGTTGTGATAACCGTTCGGCCCATGCAATAGGGCTACACGGTTACGAACCCTGTTGTCGGCATTCAAATCTTTGTTTACATACTGTTTCGACCAGATAGTCTCTTCGTTGTTCGTGATAATGATGTTATGGAATTTTTCTGCAATTTCCTTGATGGTACCGGCATTACAGTCAATCAAAGAGTAATTGCTGTCATTGATAACATCTTTAGCGGCATCTAATGCTTGTTGATATAATGCTTGACGGTCACCTGTATATTGGTTACACTCTAATTTATTGACGGTACGATCAGCAAACAATGGGCTGGCTACATGCAGTAACAGACGTGCTTTTAATGCTTTAGCTGCTCCTTTGGTAGCACGACCTAAATTGACACCGGTTTGTTGTTCAGGTAATAGGTTGGTAGCTTGTTCGATGTCTTTCAGAATAAAATCCATTACATCCGCAACATTGGCACGTGGTAAATTTAAGGCCGAAGCTTCTTCAATGCTATACACTTTGTCTACGATGGGTACGCCACCGAAACCACGGAGCAACTCAGTGTAGATATATGCCCGAAGGAAATAAGTTTCTCCTTTCAATATATTCAAGTCTACACCGGTCTTTTCAGGAACGTTGTCGATATTTGCCAAAACCAGATTGGCACGATAGATTCCTTTGTATTGCTTGCTCCATTTGAATGGGCAGTCGTCACGGTCGTAAGCGCCCAAGTTGCTCGGTGAGACGGTCGCTTCGTTGATATCACGGCATCCGTATACGTGCGTAAAGAAAGCATCATCTGTCCAGGCGTCTGGATTTACTTCTTGTGCTATGTCGCATACGTATGAATAGACATCGTTGACAACCGTTTTTGCTAAATCTGCATCCGACCAGACTGTTGTTTCGTCATACTGGTCTTCAGGTGTGAGGTCCATGAAGTCGGAACAAGAACTAAGTGAAAGTGTCAGTCCCGCTGCTGCCGAAAGGCAGATATATTTCAATTTTGTTTTCATAATAATTACCTTTTAAAATGTTGCTTGAACTCCGAAGTTGATGATTTTTCTCAAAGGATAGCCTCCTAAACTGGCGTCACGCTGTTCTGGGTCTGCATCTTTGACACCGTCGATGGTAATCAAGTTGGTTCCGTTGGTGTAAAGACGCAAATTGGAAATACCCGCTTTTTTCAATCCTTCGAAATTGAATGTATAACCCAATTCAATATTTTTCAGACGTAGGTAGTTGGCATTTCTCATGAAATAGGTATTGTCGTTGTTGATCCAATACTGGTTTTCACGGTCCCATGTACGCGGTCCTTCCGAATACGGATTTTCCGGTGTCCAACGTTTGTCGTAGTCGCTCTTCAAGAAGTTACCAACCAAGCCTGACCATGTTTCGATATACACTTCAGCCCCGGTTGCTCCCTGCCATAACATCATCAAATCGAAGCCTTTCCACTTGGCTGTCAGGGTCAGACCGGCAACAAAACGAGGTTCCTGGTTCTTTTCCGGACGGATACGATCCAAACCATCTATTTTACCGTCACCATTCATATCTTTAAAACGAATGTCACCCGGAACGGTGTTGTCTGAATATAATAACCCTTTTGCGCGTGCTTCATCAATTTCTGCTTGTGTGTGGAAAATACCGTCTGCGACATAGAGTAGCATATTGCGGCTACCTACCGGTCTACCGGTAGAGAATTGGTATTCGGGCACATTTTGTACTTCATCCCAAAAAGTGATTTCGTTGCGTGCATACGTCATGTTCAGAGATGCTCCGTATTCGACTTCTCCGATCTTATCCTGCCAGCTGACCAATGATTCGAAGCCTCTATTCTTCATTTCTCCCAGGTTTTCACGAGGTAATGTGATACCGGTGATTTCAGGCAGAGAAGCATTACGGGAGATCAGCATGTTGGTTCGTTTGTGATAGAAAACGTCTGTTTCCCAACTCAGGCGATTCTGCAAGAATTTGAAGTCCAAGCCGACATTGTAAGTTGTACCTACTTCCCAAGTGATATTCGGGTTGGGAGTACGGCTCGGATAGAGACGTTTGTTTTCCTGGCCACCGAATACAGTACCGGCATTGTTGAATGCGTAAGTAGTCAGATATTGGATGGAGTGGTCATAGTTGCCATCTCCATCTACCAATGCATCGTTACCTGTCTGAGAAACTGAACCACGCAGTTTGAAGTAATCGATAAAGCGGATATTATCTTTCCACCAATTTTCTTCAGAAGCACGCCAAGCTAAAGAAACGCCGGGGAAGAATCCATAGCGGCTCTCTTTCGGGAAACGGTAAGAACCATCTACACGCCAAACAAATTCGAATAAGTAGCGTTCCAAGTAGTTATAAGAAGCACGTCCGAAATAGTTCAATCGGGTTTCTTTCCAAGAATAACCTCTTGCAGACTGTCCTTCTTCACCCCCTAAACTCAATTCCGGTTTGGAATCGGAGATGAAACCTTGACGGAATGCCCATGTTTCTTCGTATTGCTTTTTCTGTCCTTCCATACCGAAAGTAACACCTATAGTGTGTTGTCCGAATGTACGATTGTAGTCGATTAATCCGTTTAGCATCCAACCGATTTGCTCACTGTGTTTACGTTCCAATTGTGGAGTGTCCAACCATTGTTTGGATGCACTCAATCCTTCGCTCCCTTCAGTTGTTCCATCCCATGTGTACAAGTACACCGGTTTTTTCATCAAACGGCGGTTTTGGAAGTGGATGTCGTAAGAACCGTTTCCGCGTAAAGTTAGACCTTCGATCCAAGGTACTTTTATATTGACTGACAAATTGTTTTGGATGTACTGGTTCTTATAGTGGTCGAAACCTGCCAAGTCAGTGCTGGTTACAGCCGGGTTGTCACCGCGTTCAACTGCAGGTCCCGGTTCGCCTGAAGGCCACCATGCTACCTGGTCGGGACGAGAACGACGGGCTGCACCAAAAATATCACCTGCTCCTTTAGCCGGATATTTAGTGTCCTCCAAGCGGGCTGTTACACCTAATTGGAAATCAACATACTTACTGGTCTTGACATCCAAGTTCGTACGCAGACTGTACTGATCGTATCGATTGGCGGAATTTCTGTACAAACCGTCTTCACCATTAGCTCCGAAGTTTGCGTAATATTTTACTTTTTCTGTACCACCAGATACGCCGATGTCTGCACGATATAGCGGAGAGGCGCCTTTTACGATTTCATCAAACCAGTCAGTATCTGGATATTTCCACGGATTAGCGTGTGTGCGGAAACCTTCGAGTTGTTCGTCAGAGAAAGAACCCGGAAGAACTTCGTTCAACATGGTTGCATATTCGTATGAATTAGTCATTTTGGGTAAACGGGTTGGTTGTGAGAAACCTGCACTTGCGTTAAATGAAACAACTGGTTTACCTTCTTTTCCGCGTTTTGTTGTAATTAAAATTACACCGTTCGCTGCACGTGCACCATAGATGGCGGCAGATGCGTCTTTCAATACGGAGATTGATTCAATTTCAGTCGGGTTCAATCGGTTCATACCACCATCACGGTCGGGCACACCATCGATTACAACCAATGGGTCATTACTGCCTAAAGAATTTGTACCACGTATACGAATTGTGGTACCGCCACCACCCGGTTCATCAGCTGTCTGAAAACCGATAACACCTGGCATACGGCCTACCATGCCGTTGGTAAGGTTGGTTGTCGGTGAGGCTTTCAGTTCTTCGCCGGATACACTGGCAACAGAACCGGTTACAGTCACTTTCTTTTGTGTGCCGTAGCCGACTACTACGACTTCTTCCAGTTTTTGAGTGTCTTCTTTTAAAGTTACATTGATCGTTGATTGGTTACTTACTGCAACCTCTTGAGTTTGATAGCCGATGTAAGAAAAGACGATAGTTGATTTGGAGGGAACTTCCAATGTGTAATTGCCGTCAATATCGGTGATTATACCGATTGTTGTCCCTTTTACTGATACGTTGACACCGATTAAGGGCTCACCGGTCGCATCCACAACAGTTCCTTTTATAGTCTTTTGTTGTGCGAATGCCGTTGCTGTAAACATGATGCAAAGCATAAAACAGCCGAGCATCCTGAATAAATGGTTTAAAGAATATCTTTCCATGTGTTTGGATATTAAATGAATATAAGGTTAAAAAACTAATATGGATATTGCTATCCAGCTAAAAAAACGGAATTTAGAGATGATAGATCATAGGCAACATGTATTAGGTGGAACATATATTTTAGATAAAAATTTACACATTTGATTATATCTTTATAGGTTAACAACTCTCTTGATTGATTTAAGAATGAGTTTTGTAAACACAATCCTGGTTAATAGTTTTAAATTGTATCAGCAGCAAAGATATTGCAAAATGTTATATATGCAAAAATAATCGCAATAAAATATTACGATGTATGCTTATTTTCTTCTTAGACAATTGTTAATTTGAAAGTATGAACAGTATATTGGAGAATATAGATACAATTCGAAGAAATAGAGGCTATTCGCAGGAATATCTTGCTATGCAGATTGGTATGAAGCAGGCTGGATTTAGCTTGATCATGTCGGGTGAACGCGAATTGAAATATAATACGCTATTGCAAATTGCAAATGCTTTGCAGATGTCTGTAATAGATGTTATTACATTTCCCGATAAATATGTTATGGCGAAAGGGAATGGAACATCGACCGAAGCTGTTCTGCAAATAAAATTGGACAGCGATAAAAAAGATCAGATATTGAATATTGTGTTTGGGGAACAGATTGCGGAATTGTTGAAATCGAAATGATTTCCTTTTGGCACGGAAGGAGAGGCTCGAACTCCCGACACCTGGTTTTGGAGACCAGTGCTCTACCGACTGAGCTACTTCCGTATTGCGGGTGCAAAAGTAGTTTAATAATTTGAATATGCAAGTAAAATATGAGAAAAAATAGTCTGCTTTTTAAAAAGGCATTTAGATTATATTTAGTATGTTTGCCAAATCAAAGAAAAAGGAGTGGGAGTTTTTGTGCGAGATATCAAAGGGTTGCTTGAATCTGTGTCGGTAGATAACAGGGGAGCTTTCGAACGTTTTTATAATTTATATTATGATCAGGTTTTTCGCTTCGCTTATTATTGTTTAGGCGAGAAGGAGGCATGCCGTGAAGTTGTGACAGATGTTTTTTTCTCGGTCTGGCAATCCCGGAAACGATTAAAGGATATTGATAATATAGATACCTATTTATATATTTCCGTACGTAACGAGTCTTTTCGTTTTCAAGCAAGGAATAAAGACTTGAATAGGGTTTCTTTAAATGAGTTGTTGCCATTAATGGAAGAGGAAGATGAGGGTTCTCCGGAGGAGCATTTGGAGTTAAAAGAGATGAGAGAGATGCTTGATAAAGCGATTGACGAACTTCCTGAGAAATGCCGTCTTGTGTTTTTGATGTCTCGTGAGGAGGGATTGAAAACGAAGGAGATCGCGGAAATATTATCGGTTCAAGAGAGTACGGTTCGTGTACAGATGAAGATCGCTATAGAAAAATTGGTAGCCCGGTTGAAGCCGAGCTTTCCAAATATTTCATTCTCTTTATTGCTGATGTTTATTTTTAATGTGATTTATAGATCTGCTTAAGCTTTCTATATGGGGATATTCCCTGTTAGAAGGAAAGATGATAGTTCTTTTATATCAGTAACGATTTTGTTTGCTCCGGCATTCGCTAGTTCTTCTTCATCCCCGTAGCCGTAAAGGACTCCTATTGAATCTATGTTATTCGCTTTGGCCCCTTCTATATCATATTTACGATCACCGATCATGACTACGTCAGACCGTGTTTTTATATCGGTGCTGTCTAATACATATTGTATTACATCCGCTTTTTCGGAACGGCTTCCGTCGAATGTGCTTCCTCCAACAAATGTAAAATAAGATTCTAAGTGGAAATATTCTAGAATTTGTTGAGCGAAGGGCTGCGGTTTTGAGGTGGCTAAGTAGATTTTCATTTCGTTTTCGGTAAGCAAACGGAGTAATTCATCAGTACCTTGATACAGGGTATTCTCGAAAATACCTTGTTTTGAAAAATATTCCCGGTATTTAGCAATGGCTACATCTGCTTGCTCATCTGTAAACTGATAGAAGTCCTTAAAGGATGTTTTTAATGGTGGCCCGATGAAAGGGCATAAAGATCGTAAATCTTCTACTTCTATATTGAAATAGGAGAGGGCGTACTTTACAGAACTGGTAATACCAATCATAGGATCGGTTAATGTACCGTCCAGATCGAACAATATATGTTGATACCTTTTGTTATTCATTAGATATTAATAGGATTGAAAAAAGAAAGGCAAGATCTCTTTCAAGATTCTTGCCTTTTTGATGAGTCGGGATGAGAAGACTCGAACTTCCGACCTCCACGTCCCGAACGTGGCGCGCT